>Ga0209542_10006491_pt1 | contig 22732 bp, 29 predicted proteins | sample RifCSPhighO2_01_FD_184028 | JGI IMG/M metagenome (GOLD analysis project Ga0209542, IMG submission 184028) | Soil microbial communities from Rifle, Colorado - Rifle CSP2_plank highO2_0.1 (SPAdes) (version 2) | ecosystem: Environmental > Terrestrial > Deep subsurface > Rock core/Sediment ... | reverse complement strand
AAATGAAGAACCCCGCCCTAAAGGGCGAGGTATCAGATAAATAAAACAAACAAAATGCAAAAATTACAAATCAATCCAAGGTTGAGAAGAGTTAATGTAGTGAGCAACGGCTTCGGTAGTCGTGTTCCCGACGCTACGAAAGAATTTTCCAGGACTCCAGAAGTGTCCTTTTGTAAAATAGTTTCGCAACCAAGGATGTTTTTGCAACAAACAGAAGGCACTGTAACCCTTGAAAAGCTGAAGAGCTTTGCTAATACTCATAGTTGGAGGCAACTCAACGAAGAGATGGATGTGGTCAACAGCGACGTGAAGCTCGTAAATTTTGCACCCTTCACGATAAGCAACTTTTCTGATGAAGAATTCACAGTCCATTCTAATGCCATAAAACTTCATAGGGTCCATAGCATACTTGCATTTCCACACGAAGTGGAAAGCATTCTGTCCAAAGCTGTGCTTCCTAGATTTCAAGTCCATTTTTCATCTCCGGAACATAGTTCTAACTATATTCAGTTTAATTCGGGAGGTCTAGAATCCAGACCTTCTGATTCTAATCATTTAGAAATATTAAATTTTGAGGGCAGCGATTCCTCCCAAAACTTAAAAGTTTGGGTATCCTCGCTGCAGAAGTAATGAAAAAAAATAAACACGGCTGGATAAAAATTGCTGAGGCTTTCGTTGCAATTTTATTGTTGGCAGGAATTGTGCTTTTTGCTATAAAAACTGGGGACGAGGAAAAGTTAGACGTGTCTGATGCAGTCCAAGATGTTGAAATTTCAATTTTGCGAAGCATAGAGTTGAATAATACGCTAAGAGCAGAAATTTTGGCAACAAATGGGCAAGTAGATTGGGTTTCTTTCCCTTCCCAAACACCAAATACATATGCAAAAATACAGAGTAAAATACCTAGTTATCTTGATTGTGAAGCAAAAATTTGTGATGCACAAGGGGCATGTGCGTTGTCGGGGACGCAGAGTAAAAACATCTATGCAGAGTCTGTTATAATTACCTCTACGCTGAACAGTTTTAAGCCGCGAATGCTGAAATTGTTCTGTTGGGAGAAGTAATTCTTAAAATTAATAAACTTGTGCTATCTTATTTTTGTATGAGAGAATCTAGAGTTAACATACTTGAGAAAGTAACGCAGAATTACCTTGATTTGAGAACACTTAGTCCAAATCATGAGCTTATAAGGTATGGCATAGTGACTGAAAGTGGATTGGTTTTTAATCCTGAAATGAAGTTTGATGAAAGATTTGCGGTGTCCAAGAAAGAAGCAAAGGAATTAGAAGAGTTGATTGGACGTCCTATCTTGGAAGAGGCGGTTGTATTGAAATTTTATGAAAAATATAATACCCTCTTGGAAGAAGCAATAAGAAATTTTATTTATAGCTAGATAACTTCTACTCTCTACCACGAAATCTTTCTATTCGCGACTTCGCACAGATTATTGATGGTTTAATTTACTCCCTACCACGAAATCGCTCTACTCCCGATTTCCCTCGGGAGTTTGCAATTTCATTTTGCCTTGTGAAATCGCTCACCTTGCCAGTTGATAAAAGGTTTTAGATGATTAATTATTCTTATTGATTCTTTTTGCATATCCAAAACTTTGTATATATTTTTGTAAGCTTCTGGAGCTTCATCCAAAGAATCCATTGTGAAGTTTCCTATGACGCCGGCCTCAAGCATTTCTTTTTTGAATGAATCAACATTAAGGTTTTGTTTGGCTTGACTTCTGCTTAATGCTCTTCCTGCACCATGTGATGAAGAAGATATGAATTTTTTATTTCCTTTTCCTTCAACAAGAAATGAACCATCCCTCATATTTGCTGGTATAATTCCTTTTTCTCCGCGTTTTGCTGGAGTAGCTCCTTTTCTATGAACGAACAATCCAGATTCTTTTAATGCATGATTATGGTTTTTGTTTGTCCATATTGTGAATTTTATCTTTTTCTTTAAAACTTTCTCTAAAGTAAGAACAACTTGTCGGACCATTTCCAAACGATTTAATTTTGCAAACTCAAGGCAGAATTTAAGGAGATTTTCATATTCTTTTCCCTCTTGCGAAGTTGAAAGGATAGGATATGTTTCTTCATAGCCTAAATTTTTCCCAGAAGATTTCTTCATGTATAATGTAGCAACCCAATGGCCAATTGATCTTGAGCCAGAATGAACAACAATCCACGGAGTTCCCTTAGAATCAGAATTTAAAGAGATGAAATGATTTCCATGCCCTAAAGTTCCTAAACTACGCAAAGCTTTTCCTGATTCAAGAAATTGTAAAACTTGCTTTGAAAACGAGTCTTTTTTGAAATCAGATAGGATTGCAGAATACTGTTTCTTTGTTTCATTTGTTATTGGTTTATCAGAGGCGTGGATTTCACCTAAACCCATTGGAATTTGTTTCTTTACTTGCTCATAAATCATTGGGGCTTTTTCCTTCAAATTTTTTAATAGGTTTTTTGGAAGCTTTGCTGCAGTCATTCCGCAACCAATGTCATAACCAACCCAAGATGGAACAAGATAGTCTTTTGTTGCGAGAACAGCGCCAATAGGAGCAACATAGCCAACATGGGCATCTGGCATTAACGAAGCCTTTACAACATAAGGCTGAGAGTAACAGGCTTTGAACTGCTCTAAAGTTTTCTCATCTGGATTTAAGGCAAAATTTGTTATCTGTTTTTTTATTGTTTTTTTCATGTTTAGAAAAGTGTAGGGAACTTTAAGAAAGTTTTGGAAAATGTCGTGCTATTGGATAAAACAAGAAAGTCGTGGGGTTAAGACCTTTAGTTGTTATAAAAGATAAAGAACAGGATTTTATAAAGAAGATTTTATCTTTTCTATCTCTTTTTTTAAGTAAGGCAAATCTTTTTCTATTATGTTCCAAACAGCATCCAAATCAACTCTAAAATACCCGTGGGTTATTATATCTCTCATTCCTGCGATTTTGTTCCATGGCACATTAGGAGACTTTTCTCTAAAAGAATCAGGGATATTTTTAACAGCCTCTCCGATTATTTCTATTTGTCTTACTACTGCATTTTGTCTTAATTTGTCTTTAAGGAATTTTTCTTTATTTAATTCTCTTGTAAAATCATTTACATTATTAATACTTTCGAGTATATCATCTATAAATAATTTCAAATCCCTTTTCATATTATTTTTACCTCACTTTTTAAAATCCTTTTTTTCAAATAAGGATGGATATATTTATAGCTAACAACATCTACTTTTTTTCCTAAAGATTCTTCTAATTCAATTTTTATTCCTGAAATATCCAATAAACTCATTTTGTCTGTTGGTTCTATTAAAATATCAACATCGCTGTTCTTTTTCTGTTCTCCTCTGGAATAACTACCAAAAATTCCTGCTTTTTTTACATTATTTTTCTTTAATATTTTTACAATCTTTGACTTAATATTTTCAATTTCTTTATTTATCTTGGCTACTTTTTTGGGTATTAATTGTTTATCGGCAATTTTTTCCTTTTTTTCAAGCTCAAAATTTGATAATCCAGATCCCATATACTCTCTTTTTTTTGAAACTTTGCTTCCGTTTCTTACAGAGATTACCCTGTAGTAATATTTCTTTCCATTAATATTTCTGATTTCAGTATATACCATGTTAATTTTTATGTCTACATTGTTTATAAATTTTTCTGTGTGGACACAAGATTAAGGTTTTTACTTGTTGTAAAGAGCCAAAATAAATGGCTTAAGCAGTAATTTCTCTTTTCTTAAAAATTATCTCGTCAAAAAGCTCAACTAGTTTTTTCACAAAAACATTATTTATATTTAACTTGAATAGCTTTGCATTGCCTATTCTTCTTGTCGGAACAACAATTTTACTTTTTAGCAAATCATCGAAAATTCTAAATAAAGTTACTCTTCCAATTTCAGCTCCTTCGGCAATATCTGAAAGACTATAATCTAACTCTCTGCCTTCTATCAAAAATTCTAAAACTCTTATTTTTGGCGTGTCTCCAAGATTTTTTCTGAATAGTGTTTCCATAATAATAAGCAAAATAATCAGATTTATAAACGTTTCTATTATGAAACACTAGTGTTCCACCAAAAAACAAGGATTTTTAATGTTATTCAATATTATCCTGGTATGAATTTAGAAAAAGCTATTTTACACTGTTTATCGGGAAAAATCCTATAAATAGTGAATTATAGCATAAAATAGCCCATTTTATAATTCGCTTTTCTATGGGTGCATTATTTAAATTTTTTCCTATTTTTAAGTGACAACAGTAAGAAAGCTTTAAATAGTGAAAAAGATATTAAAAACTATGAAATATCAAATAGGAGAACAGGTTAAATTTCAGAGAGGGGTAGAGCCTGTAAAAGTAGAAAGAGTAATTGATAGATTTAGAAGTTTCTTTGTATTATTTAAAAATTATATTGTTTTAGCCCCTCCTTATAATTATGTGTGTGAAGAAAGAGAATTAGAAAGGCTAACATATTTTGACTCTTTAGAGGAATTATTAAATAGTAAAACAACTTAAATTTAAGATGAAAAAAGGTCTTTTGGAAAAATTGGCAAGAGGAAGCCGATCATTTTTAGCTGGTGCAATGGCGCTCGGCGCAGTTTATGGCTGTGAACCTGGAACTAAACCGACTCAAAAACCAACCGCAAATTTTACTGCAAATCCAAAAGATGGTTATGCTCCTCTTAACGTTTGTTTTAACGGTTCCTCAAGCCAGGCTCCTGGAAGTTCAATTGCAAAGTATATTTGGAGATTTGAGAATGGTTCTGTAGACTCAACTTCTGGTGTTAATGTTTGTCATACTTACGAAAATCCAGGAAATCATTCGGCTGGATTAACTGTGGAAGATGCCAAAGGAGAAAGAAGTTCCCAAAGACTTGAGCAAATTGTTTCAAGAGATGCAAGCCCTGTGATAAGTATACCTAGTTTTAGTTTTAATGAAGACGAATCCTATAGTTTAGATTTAGCCGGAAAGATAACAAGCCCAATTTACAACGCAAATAGTCTAACAATAACTGCTACAAGTCCTGATTTAAAAATTGTAACTAATGGCTTGCAAGATAGTGTAACAAATAAAACAAAAGATTGGAACGGCTCTACTTACATCGACTGGGTTGTTAGAGATCCAGACGGCAGACAAACAAATCTAAGAACTAATAATATAATTGTCAATTCGCAGACAGACGTGAAAGGATATTTAGAGCATGTTTTAACAGGACAAAGAGTTTCTGGAATTCCAATTTTTTACAATGGTGTTTCTCGTGATATATCTGATGCAAACGGAGATTTTGATTTTCAGGTTCCAAATGGAAATGATAGTCTAAGAATAAATTCAAACCAATATTACAATGTAAAAATTCCTGTAACTTCTAGCGGCCAAGATATTAATTTTACAAATTTACAATTAATTGAACGATACATTGATCCAACTACTAATGAAGATTTGCTAACTTTTATGAAAACATACATGCGAGATTCTAGGTGGAGTGATTTAGATATGCCAATAAAGGTTTTCACCGGTAGTCCTCCATCGGCAGAATACGGAGAGGCTGTAAGAAGGGGGATAATGGAATTGTGGCAGCCTGTTGTGAATCAGTGGCTTCCTCCAGCAAGACAAATAGTGCTTGCAGAAATTGTAGCCTTTGATCCAGCCGTCGGCGTGAGGGTTGATTATACTGCAAGCGGAGCGAATGGATGGTTTGGATTTGCAGAAGTGTTTAAAAAAGGAGTAATTTTCATTAATCCTAACGAAAATGTGAATGGGGTTTCGCAAACCATAGCACATGAACAAGGACGTGCTTTTGGATTTTTTAATACACCTTACCAAAATCAGATAATGTGTGAGGCTTGTCCTGCTCTTCCATCCCCTTTCGAAGGCCTTGTCCTCGCAACAAAATACAAAATAAAACAAGGCTCAATCGGAACTTATTCTAGATAGCTTTAGAAAAAAATCTTATATCAATGAAAACTATTCTAAAACACAAGCATAATTCTCACACTTATATCCTTCCTTACAATCAAAATTATTTATACAATCTGAACAAACTTCCGAAGGTAATCTACATAGTTGCTTTCCACTTTCGCACCCACCACACAAATTTGTACAATCATTATTGACCTTACATTCTGAAGTATAACTCCCCCCACTAACAAAAACATTTTTAGATACAGATTTAAGAGGAATTAATCTAACAATCTCAGAAAATTCCGCTTCTGAACAATCCTTGTTTAGTTGATTTTCGATAGATGAACAATTGTAAACAGAAATCCCATAGGCATAAGTTCCCTCTTCATAAAAATAGTCTGTGCCTGCCACATAACTGCAAGACCCATAATCATCTACTTTATCAAGCCTAAAAGCTTGCAAGGCCTCTCTAAAAATAGATAATGTTCCGTCACTAAAACTACCTGTTTCTATAATCCCTACAAACACCGAGTAATAACTTTTATTACATTCGCTTCTTGAATTAGTATAAAGAATAACACCTTCAAAAGGATTTCCTTCATAACTCAGGGAGAACTCTCCTTCCACCTTCTCTCCAACTTCATAAGAATTTTTTGAGAGACTTATCCCTAATTCCAAAGTGTCTCCAGATTCTATACTAGAATTTAGCATGGGTTCTTTCGTAGAAACTCCAAAGTCTCCAGAAGAAAAGTTTCCAGATTTTAAATCGATAAACATTTGAGTCAATTTTTTCTGTTTTAGTGTATAAGTCCAATTAGAGCCAATAGTAGTTCTTAAAGCACCATTAATTTCTTGTTCTTGTTGATTAATTTCATCTTGAGTCATATTATTACCTAAAAAATGCTGTATTCTTGCATCATCGTAGCTGCCAGACACGTTTTTGATCTTAATATAAAGAACGCAACTATTAGATTGGCCTCCCTTCATTTCATAGTAATAGGAATGATCCTGAATCCATCCCAATAGATTAACGGTAAAGTCATAAGTTAAATTGGCTAAATTACATTTATAAGTTTCATCGATAAAACAGTCTATATCTGTTCCACATTCAATTATTGCAGCTGAAACACCTTCATTTGTCTCGTTTGAAATATTTTGTTTAGTCCCTCCTCCAGAAAAAAGTAAGAACAGAGATGCTACTCCTCCTACCACGAAAATAAATATTATTCCCAAAATCCAAGATAATTTTATTCCCGGTTTTTCTGCGGGGATGTATTGAGGATTAGGTTTAATAGGGTAACCTCTAAAAGGACTATCCATGCAAAATGTAAAGAATGTAAGATTTATAAAAATAACTAATCATTGGGCTGTTAAGTTAACATCAGGTAAAATAAGAAGATTTTTTAATATAAGGCTCTTTAATAAAAATATAGTTACGTATGTAATGAGCATAAAAAAGACGTATGGAATGAATTTGCTAAACAGCCAAGCGCTATAGGAGCATGGGAGAGAAAACCTGAAAACGAAAACTATATAAACTTTAAAGTGGTTACTAAATCATGCTGCAGCAAGCCTCTTTGCAGGATTGTGAAGCATTGCCTTCTTATATAGAACTTTCTAACTCATTTTATCAAGAACTATTGGGATATAAACCAAAGCAAACTTCTTTACAAGAAATTCCTCAATTTGAATGGAATGAATTTGCAAAACAAAGAGGACTAAACCAAAATTCATTAGGAATGTATCTTCCAAGAAACCAGACAGCAATAGTTCAGAAAGGAAATCATCTAAGCTTATTTCACGAATATTTTGGACATGGATTATTTTGTGAGCAAACATTATTAGGAAGAAGATTAGTCGATTTGGAAAGAAAGTTGTTGGAAGAAGAAAAGCGGGAATTTCAAGAACGGCAATTCACCTTAGAAGATGTCCAAAAATTTAGGCAACAAAATCAAACTTTTCAAGAATTAGATGAATTTAGAAAACAAAATTTGGTGCAATATGAATTGTTTGCAGTTTGGACCGAGTACCTGCTTTCAGGAGAATTTGGTCTAAATGGAGAATTTGAAAGAAAATATGATTCTCTTCCAAGAGAAGAAAGAGAAGTAATCGATTTCACAATTAATTTTTCAAAACGATATGGGAATTTAGCAACGTTTTATGGTTTCGGATTAAGAAAAATCCAAGATAAAAAGCGATTGATAAAATTATCTCAAGATCTTTTTAATGGAACATTAAATAAAACTCGTTTAATCTTGCATTTTGGTTCAAAGAAACCTTTTTCAGATATTGATTTGTTTGTGGCTTCAAATGACATTCCTCCTAGTTATGACTCGTGGCTAGACGTGAGAGCGTACAAAATTCAAGATGTGGAAGAAGGAATTAAAGTTTTGAATCCAATGATTACTGATCCGGTCATGATTGGAGATTTAGTCTTTGGAGAAGAAGGATATTTGGGAGAATTAAAACGCCAAATTCTTACCCAACCAATTACAAAAGAAGCTATCAATTTTAGTTTGAAAGAATATGAGACTGAAAAAAATAGATCAAAAGACAAACTATTATGTAAGCACCTTCAAGATAAAAATCTAAGATCTGCTAAAACCTTTCTTACAAATGCCTTGGCTCTAAAAAATGGTGACAAAATTCTCACCTTCAATGGATTAGTGGATTATTCTCACACTCTTTCGCGTAGCGAAAAGTTTATAGAGTTGAAAGGAGGTATAGAATAAAGAAAATGTTAGAACAAATTGCTTATCAAATTCCTAGAAGCTCTGAACAAAGACAAGCAGTTTATCGAGTTGGAGATTTAGAATCTTTAAGTGCTAGTGCTTTGTATTACGGAAGTGGTGGGAGTCCTCTCGGTAGTTTAGGTAGTTTTGGAATTGTAAGTACTCCTTCGATGAAGAGCGTTGGATCTAGTGAGTTCCTTACTTCACTTAGAATAGATAATATAGCAAAGCTTAGTCCTCTTGATAGAGGAGATGGTATTCCAACTTCTCCCAGTAGCTTTGGTTATTTCAGTGCAACTGGTAAACCATTAGGGACCTTGGAACAATTGAATTATGAAGAAATGACCACTCTGCTAAAGAAGTACTCAAAAAAGTATTCAGAGGAATAAATCTAAGATGACTGGAGGAAATTATTTTACATCATTCAGGGATGAAGGCTCGGAGACAAGAAAGATTCTTTACTTTCTTGAAGGGAAAGGTATAGTTAGTATTCAGTCAAAAAGTCTGATTGAATCGCCAAATCCAGAATTTGATAAAAATTCAATAGAGAGAGTAAAAGAAATTTCCAAAACTGTTAAAGACAAGCACCTTAAGAAACTTTTCAATGAGTGGGAACCGTCTTGGAGGGAATACGGGTGGATCCTAACCGATAAAGGTAAAAAAATTATTGAAGAGAATGAAAACCTCCAAAAGCTTCAGAAAGAAGGCGATGCACTTAAATTTTTTACGGCTCTAAAGAATAAAGTAGAAGAAAAACATTTTTTTATTCCTTAGATTATTTTTATCTAGAAATAAATTTATAAAGAAATGTTGATTGGTTATATCGCCTGAGTGGGGTGTACCAACAAATATTGATTTAGAGGATTAAAATGGGAAAACTCAAAATTGTAGGCATGTCTAGCGAAGAGTATCCTGGAGGAAGGATAGATTCATATAGAATTAAACTTCCTGAAAAATATGTGAACCATTCACATATAATCCCCCTCTTTTTAGAATTGGGTTTCCAAAAAGAGGAAGTAAATGAGAGATTGGATGTAATATACAGTGAAATTGGTTACATATTCATCTATGGAAATCAAAAAATTAAAGCCCATTTATTTGCTGAAGACAAAGAGCTTACTATTAGATTTGATATCTCTCTTTCAAGAGAAGAAATCATAAATACAATGGAAAAATATTTTGAATTTCCAGAAGATAAATAATTTATTCACAGGACTCTCATGAGCTCTCTTTTTATTTTTCTTAGGATTTATTCTAGATAATTTGTAAAGTCGATAATTAAAAAATAAGCAAAATCTTTATAAAATGCTTTCTGTTCATATCGGATAAGAGGTTGATATGATTTTTATATGAAAAAACAGTTTCGGAAGAATTTTTTATTTGCTGTTTTATTCTTGATGGTCTTTTTGTTTAGCATACAAACTGTTTTTGCTGTTAACGAATTTATTTTTTCTGTAAATGATTCGACTGGTAATTTTGCTGAGGCTTACAGTAGTTATCCAAATCCTGGGGGCACCAACTATTTTTTTACGGATAAATCTTCTATAACTCTTAAAGTAACATTTACTGGAGCAGTAGCGGATAATTCAGTAGTTGACAAAATATCAGACTATGATTTTTGGAGTGGTACAGAATCAATTGATAGCCAAGGAAAAACTTGGATTCTTTCTTCTATTCCTCCTGGGCAATACTTCTTTAGAGCAGATGTTGATCAACCACCATACGGCGATGCTCAGGATATAGCTACTTTATATGTTGATGTTGATCCTGCAATTACATCAATAACGCACACATGTACACCATCATCTAGAGTTGTTTTAAATTGGACTGCTGTTCCAGGAGCTGCATGGTATGAAGTTCATAGAAATGATTCTGTAAATCCGCTTGGGTGGCCAAGTGCATGGCAAATAACAACTAACTCTTATACTGATACGACCATAAATTCAAGTACTGCTTATATTTATACAGTACGAGCAGCGCAAAGTAGTGGTTTTTACATAGACGATCCTGCTTCAGCATCGATAACAACTGGAACTTGTGGAGGATCTGGATCTTGTGGAAATGGGAATATAAATCCTGGTGAACAATGTGATGATGGGAGCCAGAATGGGGTTCAATGTACTGCGCCCTATGGAGGTACATGTACTTATTGCAGCAGCAGTACATCTCCGGGTGGGGGAATTCCAGGATGTCAAGATATAAGTGCTCAAGGGCCGTTTTGTGGCGACAATACCATACAAACCGCAAACGGAGAAGCTTGCGACGACGGAAACGCCGTCTCGGGAGATGGATGTTCTTCAACATGTCAAAATGAAGCTCAATGCACATTCACGTCGGCATCGTGGAATACAACAACAGCAGTTGAAGGAAATCTTGTAAGCTTGAATGTTGTAGGAACAAATTGCAGCGGACAAAGTGTTTCTTTTGTTATTTGGGAAGATGATTCTGTAAGTAGTGACGATCCTGTAATTGTAAATCCTAGTAATGCTGTATTTTCAGGAAATACTGCGACAAAAACATGGATTGCAGAATGGCAAGATGATGCGCCCTTTGGAGATCCAGAATATTTTTTCGATGCAACATTAGTGGTAAACTCGGGTCCAATACCATTTACCGGATTTGCAAGGAGCGGATTATTATCAGTAACACAAGCTGTTTCTCCTCCCTTATGTGGTAATAATGTTATTAATAGTGGAGAAACATGTGACGACGGGGACACAACAAGTGGTGATGGATGTTCTAATCTTTGTCAAATTGAACCTGGATGGACTTGTACTGGACAACCAAGCGTATGTAATCCAACTGGTGGAGGAGCAGGATATTGCGGTGATGGATTTTGTAATTCTACTTCAAACAATGAAACTAGTTTAAGTTGCCCTGCAGACTGCGGCGGTTCTCTTTCATGCCAACTAACTTCTGCGGCATGGAGTACGACACAAGCAACAACAGGACAATCAGTAAACTTAAATGTTGTTGGGTTAAATTGTGCTGGACAAAGTGTTTCTTTTGTTGTTTGGGAAGATGATACTTTCCCAAATGCAGATGATTCTGTAACAACAAATCCAGTTAATGTTGTGTTTTCTGGAAATAATGCTGTAGGAAGTTGGATATCAGAATGGCAAAGTGATGTTATTGGCAGCAACGATCCAGAATATTATTTCATAGCAAATGTTGCAGGAAGCAGTCTTCCAAGCGGAACAGCGGCAAATCAATTGCTTAATGTAAATCAAACCTCTGGTCCTGCACCCCAATGCGGTAATATTGCAACATGTGGAAATTATGCTGATTCTGCTTCATGTACTAAGGATCAATGTACTGTTGCTGATAATAGTGTTCCAAACGGCGTTGATTGTAATGACCCAAATATAGTTTGCTCTTGTGCTTGGAATACAACATCAAGCAGCTGTTATTCAAATGTTGTTGGACCAGCTGGAAGTTGTGTTTATACTCAACAAACAACTGATGATTGTGCTGATGGATTTTTAACATTTAGTTGGACAGCACAATGGACATGGGCTCCAAGTAATCCAGGTCAGAACGATCCTGAAGGGCTTGCTTTACAATGTGTAAGTGGATCAAGGACAAATGAATGTCCTGCACAAGTTGCTCTTCCTTTCTTTGGGTATTACAATGTGGTTGTTGCTATAATTGTAATTGGTTTAGTGTACTGGGTCTTGGCGATGAAGAAGTTTGGAAGAAGAAAGAATAGGAAATAATATAAAAATGGCTAAACTAAAATTAGAAATTTTGTATAACCCATTTTTAGGAGTTAAAAATGGCTAATGGACAAAACATTCAGGCAGGAGTAAATGTTCCGGCAGTAGCAAGCGTTCCGACAGGAGTAAAAATAATTTCTGTTCTTTATTACATCGGCGCAGTATTCGGTCTTCTTTTTGGCATACTCTTTATTGTAGGCGCTGGTTTTATTGGTTCTATAGCTAGTCAAATTCCATTAATTGGGGCGTTGGGTGCAGGATTATTTATTGTCGGTGGAATTATAATGATTGTTTTTGGGATTCTAGGGTTCTTTATTGGAAGAGGTTTATGGAAAGGTAGAAATTGGGCGAGAATTGTTGCAATAATCTTCGCTTGCTTGGGAATTCTTATTGCGATTATATCTATGATTCAAGGAAGTATTATAAGCAATATATTCAGTCTTGTGATAAATGGAATTATTGGTGGATACTTATTATTTTCCAGCAAAGTAAAAGAAGCTTTTGCTAGAACATAAATCTTTATATCAATAATAGTAAATCAGAATTAAGCAAGGAAATAAGAGATAGGAAATTTTAATTTAATTTTTCTAAAGATATTTAACGTAGACTTCAAAGAACTTCCTGTAAGTTTCCTTAAATTTTTCAAGGATAAATCTTGCTAAAGTATCCTGATGGCTATCATCAAATTTCTCTAATGCATTCAAATATGCCAATCTCTGGGATTTTCTTATAATCATAGGGGGGTATTTATTCTCAATAAGAATTACATTGACCAAGAATCTCCCTACCCTTCCATTTCCATCCTCGAAAGGGTGTATTCTCTCAAATTTTCCATGAAACAGGGCAGAAACTTTTAATGGGTGGATTTTCTTTTTTTCTGCCGCATACCATTTAATAAGGCTATCCATCTCTTCATAAACTTTTTCAGGAAGAGTTGTTTTGATATTTCTTCCAACTATCTCATTAGGAAATTTTTTATAACCGGTATCCACTCCAATGTCTTTCACCAGCATTTTATGCATTTTGATAATATCTTTGTGTGAAATAGAAAATTTATTCTTTACAATCATTTCAACTAATTTCCTTGAATTTCGAGTTTCATAAATTTCCCTTAAATTTTTTCCTTTTATAGTTGTGTTTTCGAACATGACCATCGCAACATCTTTCAATGTCAGGGAATTGCCTTCCAAAGCATTGCTCTCATAAGTAAAATTAGCTGTGAACCGGTCTAACAAGTCTTTTAAGGAAGTTTTGCTTAACTTTTTAAGAATTTTTTTGTAATTAACCCTGATTTCCTCTATCTTTATGAACTCATTCTTGTTTAAGATATGGTCTGGTTTAAAATTTTTTAACATATAGTCTGTGTAACATTTTTTCTCTCTTTTATATAATTCTGCTTCCAGCTGTTTTTTACTCTGCCCGGTATATATCTTCTCAAGAGAAGCAACTTTTCCATTCGGCAACCTGACGGATCTTACAGCATATTTATATTTTCTTCCCTTTACTATTTTCTCTTTAAAGTACATGAAATTAGTTATACCTACATATTTATAAACATTTCTATTTTGTAGGTATAACTTCCTCACTATTATTAGTTATTTCCTTAATTTTTGATTATAAGGCATTTACCTGGTTTTAGCGATGAAGAAGTTTGGAAGAAGAAAAAATCCCAGATTTAAGTAAGACTATAGTTTAAATAGTGTTTTTTATGCTAAGTTCTATGGGATTTAAAGATTTTAGTGAAGCCGTACAAGCATGTTTTATGGTAGCTTGGCTAATGTTGATTCTTCCGTTTGCCTTTGCTGTGAGATTAATCAAGTTTCTTAAGGTATAAACTTTATAAACTTGTTTAACATGTTAAACAAATGGAGAAAACTTTTATTGGAGTAAGAGATGTAGATGAAGAGATATTTAGAAAATTCAGGGCTTTATCTGTACGTGAAAAAATGAAATTGGGAGATGCTTTAAGTTTAGCGATGAAAAAAACTCTAGAAGAGAAAGAAAATAGGTTTGACTCTAAAAATCTATTAAAAATAAGAGGTATAATTAAAACTAAAAAAGGGGTTCGCTGGAGTGAAGAAATAGATAATTTTTTATACGGAGCCTCGGAATGATACTTCTTGATTCTAGTTTTTTAGTTGCTATTGAAGTTGAAAAAGATGAAAACCACCAAAAAGCTAAAAAAATAATGGATGAGATAATCAACGGCAATTTTGGAGAGACTCTAATTTCAGATTATATTTTTGACGAAACCGTGACAGTTACTTTTCTTAAAACAAAAGACTTGAAAAAAGCTGTTTTTGTGGGAGAAAATTTGAGATTTTCTGCTAAAATCATAAAAATAGATAGTAATCTTTTCAATAACGCTTGGAAGATATTTAAAGAACAAAAGAATACTAAATTTAGCTTTACAGATTGTACTAGTATTTCTCTGCTTAAAAATAGAAAGATAAAAAATATTGCGACTTTTGATAAAGATTTTAAAGTAATTGAATGGGTTAATATAATATCTTGAATCACCAGATTTTTAAAAGAGTAGGCTTGTTTTAAAGACTAACGCGCGAGCTTTAAGAATATTTATAAATATCTTTTAACTTTCATAGAACAAAGATGGTTGAGAAAAGAGGGTATCTATTTGCGTTTTTTTTATTGCCTGTTTTTATAATCTTATTTGTAAATTTGGCTTCAGCTGACTTTTCTGTAGGAAACAAAAGTCATTTCATAGAAAAAAAATATGGCGCGTCTGAAACAATCAAAGGCTGGATAAATATAAGTTTAAGCAATGAACCTTCAAACTCTCTTTTTCAAGATTCAAGAAACAATTCCATACAATTAATTGATTTGTTAAATAAAAGTGGTAATTATACATATTCTTGTTCGCCTGTCGGCTGTTCTACTGGCTATGCATCAAACAACGGAGAAGTTTCAAAAACGCTTAATTTGAGCAAAGGACAATCTAAGATACTTGGCTTGAGATTCACGGGAGACATTACACAGGTAAACTCCGTAAGCTTCAACCTAAATAGCAGTGCGCCAGAGTCCTGTGAAAATCAGGTATCAATCGATATTTTAAACGACGGAGTAAATGATATTGTAAATAACAAAGCTGGAACTGCAAGCTGTTCTGGTCTAAGAACTTATGGGTGCTACAATCCCAGTATTGAAAAAGAAGAATATTCTATATTTTCAGCTACACCATACTGCCAAAAAATAAACCTTTCAAATTCTCCTGGATTTAAAATAGGAACATGGGTTAAAAAGAACAGCGGCTCTGGAACTTTAGAAGCGACTATTTATGATGATAGTGAAAAAGTCGCAAACTGTGTACTTTCAAATGTTAGTTTGGGGGTTTTTGAAGTTTCTTCATGCGATGTGAATTACTCTGTGGCTTCGCAAAAAGAAGTTTCCGTTTGCGTATCTTTGGTTTCTGGTGCAGGAGATTATAAAATAAGGGGAAATCCTTCTCCAATAAAAGGTTGTGGATTTTTTGGAACTCCGTTGCCAAGCACAACGCCAGGAGCATATGAAATCTTTGCGGAAGGAAAGGGCTTTGCTCCTGTGGGAAATTTGCAAGTTGTAAATTCTCTTCCAGATGGAAAAGATTTTGGAAGCATGGTTTACAACTATATTTTAAGCAAGTATGGAAATCCTAATTGTTCTCCTGAGTGTGTTGTTCCAATAAAATTCATTTCGGGAGCAAACCAAGGAATAACGCTTACAGGATTATCTGTAAGCTACCAAAAAACTACAGGAATTGTTGCAGAAAACAAATTCTATGAAGTGGATCAAACACCTGCAAAAATAAGCTCCGGATTTAAGCCTATTTATTTAGACAAAGCAGGGTTTTCTGTTCCTGGTAACGTAGGTGTGTATAGATTTTCCCTGAAATTAAACAACAAAGATGTAGTTTCTGAGGATGTAAATGTTTCAGACGTTCCGAGAATTCTTTCTCTGAATCCGGTTTCTACTGCTTCTGCATATCCTACTGATTTTACGGCTTCCGTGAACTCTACAAACGGAATAAAAAAATTCTTTTGGGACTTTGGAGATAATAAAACACAGGTAACAACAACAAATACTGCAAGGTATACTTACAATTCTACAGGAAGCTATAAGATTACTTTGACAGTAACTGACACCAAAGATTTGAGTTCTTTAAAAACTTTTGACATAAATGTGACATCTCCTAAAAATCTCATAAATAATACTCTTGTTAAAATGAAAAACAATCTGGATAAAATAAAAAACCAGACGGCTATTTTTGATGTGTTTTCCCAGAAAAGCATAAATTCTGTTTTAGGTATTGAGAACACGACGCAAGAAGTTAAAACACTTGAAACTAGATTTAACTCTGCACAAACTGAGGCAGAATACAACCAGATTGTAAGCAGGGTTTTAAAATTGCCGGTTCTTCCAAGGTCAATTTCTGAAACAAAAACGGCAACGTCAATAACTTTCTTCCCAGATAGAGAAAACATAAATCTAGATGTTATAAAAAACGCAGCAGGAGGAAATTACGATCCAAACAATCAAGATAATTATGTTAACGCAGTAATAGCCTGGAATCAGGAAAACATTGAATCAAAAGTAACTTTCATGGAATTTGTTGGAAATTACGACAGTGAATTCAAACCGGTTGTTAAAGTTTTTGAGTTGGATGTAAGGAATAAAGGGGGAACTGGAGATAGTTATTTCTTAATTATGCCTAAATTAGAAAATCTTGGATTTGAACAGGGTGTTTTGGCAAGAGAGGATCAGGGATATGTTTTTGTTGATATAACAAATAAGGAAAGCATTTCATTTTACACCACAGAGGATGTTGATTTCACAAATCTTCCGGCATTTATCTCTCCTGGAATCAGCAGTCTTTCTGTAACTGACATTGGAAAGTCTATACCTGGAGAAGAAAGACCAAGATGGGTTATATTTATTCTTGTTATTATCTTCCTGGGAATTGTGGCATTTATTGTTTACATCATTCTCCAGGAATGGTATAGAAAAAGATATGAGGGCTATCTTTTCAAGAATAAAAATGATCTTTACAACATAGTTAACTATATACATAATTCAAAAAAGAAGGGGATGCATAACAAAGACATAGCAGAAAACTTGAAAAAAGCCAAATGGAGCGGAGAACAGGTAAGATATGTCATGAAAAAGTATGCTGGAGAGAGGACAGGCATGTTCGAAATTCCTATAACGCAATTATTCAAAAAACCTGGAAACACATATCCCTGATCAGAAGTATCAAAGGAACACAAAAAACTTTAATAAGTCTGGTTAATAAAATTTAACAATGGCAAATGCATTTAAGAATTTCTTTAAGAGAATTTTTTCCAATTTGTTTAGCCAGAAAAAGGAGCTGAAGCTTGGTTTCTATGGGCCTCCGAATGCAGGAAAAACGAGTCTTTGCAATAGAATCTGCAAGGATTTTACTGGAGAAGAGATAGGAACTGTCAGCAAAATCCCTCATGAAACAAGAGCTGTTCAGTTTAAAGAAAAGGTGGAGATAACTTACAAAGGGAAGAGCATGACTTTCAAAATAGTTGACACTCCCGGAATTGCCACAAAAATAGACTATGAGGATTTTTTGAAGTATAAACTAAAGAAGGGGGAGGCAAAAACAAGGGCAAAGGAAGCTACTCAAGGAGTTGTTGAAAGCATAAAGTGGCTGGATGATATGGATGTGGTTGTAATTGTTTTAGATGCTACTCAGAATCCTTACAATCAAGTAAACATCACAATAATAGGCAATCTTGTTGCAAGAAAAATTCCTGTATTAATAGTTGCCAATAAAATTGACATGAAGAAAACGAACATAAAGAAAATTGAGGCGGCATTTCCAGAATATGACGTCGTTGGCATTAGCGCAAAGTACGGAAAAAATCTCGAAGAATTTTACGAATCAATTTTCAAACTTGCAAAGAAGGCTTAAATAAAATTAAAAAGCATATACTACAACATATATAACAAAATATAATGGTCAGAAAAAATCTTGGTAAAATAAAGGGCTTTTCAATTCAGTTTTTGCCATATTCAGAAATACGAACGCTGAACAGCAGTCAAAGAATAAAAAAAATACTTGACATAGTTCTTGGAAATAATATTTTGATGATTCAGGGTAAGCTTGAGTCAGAAGAAGAGACAAGACTTATTGAAGACACTATGGCGATGATTAAGCATGTTAAAAATTTCAAAGGAATAGAGCTTGCTGTGATTTCCGGCAATGGAAATGAAGGACTTTTTGGAAAGTTTAGATCAAATCTCGTGAATGCGATCGCCGGTGGAGACATAGGAGCCATAACAATTATCGGCCCTGCGACAATAGTCAAAGAAATAAAGAGGAATCCGAAGAAGATTGAGTTGTTGTTGAAGAAGTGATTACCATTTCATAATTTCAAAAAATTCAGAATAAAAATTAAATAGTTCTATGTTCTTTACTTTGAATGTTTATAAGAATATGCAAATTTTGTAGTAATTCTTTTGAAACTGATAACAAACAAAGATTTTTTTGTAATGTTGCCTGTCAAAGAAGAGCTTATAATAAAACTCCCGAAATAAAAGAGAAAAATCGTCTTAGAATGAGAGAATATAGGAAAACACATCCAGAATGGAAAGAAAGACATAGAATTTTAGCCATAACAAAACATAGAGAGAAGAGAGCAGAGTACTGGAAGGGTTATGGAAAAAGGCCAGAAGTTAGATCAAGAATAAACGCAAAATATAGGCTAAGAACAAAAACAGATAGAAGATTTGTGGTTATAAGGAGACTTAGGCGTTCATTCCGTCATGCGATAAGTAGATATTCAACAACAGGGAAAATGGCGCGATCTAAAAAGTATGGAATTTATTGGGAAGAAATAATTGAAAGTTTAAAGCCATTTCCAGATAACATCAGAGATTTTGAAATAGATCACATAATACCTTTACATACTTTTAATCTTAATAATCCAGAAGAAATTAAAAACGCTTTTTCTCCTTCAAATTTGCAGTGGTTAACACGAGAGGAAAATAGAAGAAAATCTGGAAAAGTAATTGGGCACAGATAAATTTATAACAATAATAAAAGTTATTAATAAAATGCATCAATGCGTGAAATGTTCAAGAATAATTCCGGCTGGAAGCAAAGAAATATTGGAAGGATGTAAAGAATGTAAAGGCCGTTTTTTCTTTTACATAAAGGATGATCAACTAGCCGAAATGAATGAAAGAGTTGTTGAGATTCCTGCATCGCAAAAGGCGTCAATTGAAAAAGACATAAGAGAAATGGCTGGTATTACAGACAAAGAAGCTCCAGTCATACTTGACATAGAATCAATAAGAATTACAGGAGAGGGAAAATTCGAGATTGACCTTGTGAAACTCTTCAGGAGAGACCGGCCGCTTATTTACAAACTAGAAGAGGGGAAATATATAATTGATCTTGCTTCGACTCTTAGAATAAACCCAAAAGATCTAAAGGAAATTAGAAACCCTGATGAAGAAGAGATTGATGTTAGTGAGAAATGAGATGAAAAAGTCCATCACAAAGAATATTACTAAAAAAACAAGGAAAGGTTTAAATATAATTTAAGTTACCCTTTAATATGGAAAAAAAGGTTCTAGATTTTACAGTATTAATTGAGCAAGATGAAGATGGGTGGTATGTAGCTACTGTTCCAGATATTCAGGGCTGCCACACTCAAGGAAAATCAATTTCAGAAGTGGTTGAAAGAGTTAAAGAAGCAATTGAATTATGTTTAGAGGCTGATGGAGAAGAAATAGATGGCAGAAGATTAACGCTCGCTTCGTGATTTATTTTTAAATTTTGGAAGCTCGCTTAAGAAATATTTTCATGATTATGGGTAAACTAATTTTTATCGTTAAATTATTTGGGGCTGGACAGGGAAAATATCTAACCTTAAAAAATCATCAAATAACCTTATAAATATTCTTACCTTTGTTTTTTTATGAAGAGCAAAATTCATTCCGTACTTAAACAAGCTTTAGAAGATGTCAAACCAAACGAGGAAGAATTAAGAATCATCAAGAGTTTAACACAGGGGTTTCTTAAAATATTAGAAGCAAGTAAAAAAAAGTTGAAAATAGATGCAGAGATATTTGTTGGAGGAAGTGCTGCTAAAGGAACCATAATAAAAAAAGACCATTATGATATTGATATTTTTTTAAGGTTTCATAAAAAATATCCAGATGAAAATCTATCTGATTTAACAGAAAGAATTTTGAAAGTGATTCCAAAAAAACAAAAAATTCACGGCTCAAGGGATTATTTCAGAGTAAAGACTGGAAAAACCATTTTTTTTGAGATTATTCCTGTAAAAAGGATAAAAAACCAGAAGGAAGCTGAAAATGTAACAGATCTTTCGTATTTTCATGTCAATTATGTAAAAAGAAAGCTTAAAGGAAAACTTTTAGATGAAGTAAGGCTTGCAAAAGCTTTCTGTCATGCAAATGGTTGTTATGGTGCTGAGTCTTATATAAAAGGTTTTTCAGGCTACGCACTTGAACTTTTGATTTACAATTATGGAAGTTTCTTAAAATTCATAAGGGCTATGGAAGTAATTGGGCAAAAAGCAAAGCCTTTAGCTACTTCGTCCAAGCGTGGCCAAAATACAGCAACGGCTAAAGTTAAAAAAGGTCAAGGAAAAATTGTTATAGACATAGAGAAAAATTACAAAAACAAGAATACTATTTTGATGGACTTAAATTCTGCAAAACTTCAATCTCCTATAATAGTTATTGATCCAACACATAAGCAAAGAAATGTTCTTGCAGCTTTGTCTGATGAAACATTTGAAAAATTTCAGAAAGCATGTATGGATTTTTTAAAGAATCCAAGCATAAAAGCATTTGAAAACAAAGGCGTTAATTTTGAAGAAATTGAGAAAAACGCCAAAAAAAAGAAATATGAATTTATTTTACTGGAGGCAATTACAGACAGGCAAGAAGGAGATATCGCCGGAAGCAAGCTCCTTAAGTTCTACAACCACTTAGCTGAAGAAATTAATAAATATTTTGATGTAAAAAAACAAGAATTTGAATACAATGGGGAAAAAACTGCTAGGTTTGCTTTTGCTGTCAAAAAGAAAAAGGAAATTCTGCTTCGAGGCCCTAAGGCAGATGATAAAGAAAACTTGAAGAGATTTAAGGCAAAGCACAAAAAGATTTTTATAAAAAACAACAGGATTTATGCAAAGGGTGCAACTAATATGAATCTAAATGCATTTATCAAAAATTGGGAAAAGAAGAATGGGAAAAGATTGAAAGAGATGTATGTTGTTAATTTGACAATTGCGAAGTTAAAGTTTTAATATAAAAATTTATTTTTATTGAGTAACCAACCTAATTTTTTGATTTATCATTTCTTTTACCCTCAAATTATTTGCCTCTCCGATCTTTTTATAGATAAGGCTCTTATGCAAAGTAAAAATCATGTCTACATAAATAAAAGAATTAAAATGAATATCTCCTTTGCAAGATTCCCTGGGAAGAGGTATTTCATATTTTTGGATATTTCTTCTTTTAGTGGTAATCTGGCAAAGCACGGCGTTTTCACCTTCTAAATAATTGATAACTAATGCGGGTCTTTTCTTTATTTTCGTCAAGTCACTAAAGGGAAAATTAACAACAACAATATCAAATTTTTTAAGGCTCATTGTAAATAAGCAAAAGCTTCTTCATCTTCTTTTGAAGCCCACGATTTAGAAAGAAGTTTTTCATCTCCAAGGAATCTGGCGTTTTCCCAGTCATCTTTATCTAATTGTTCAAGTTCCTTCACTCTTTTTTCAATAATTTTTCTTACAAATTCACTCCATCTTATTTCAGAATATCTTCGCATTTTTTTATAAATTTCTTCGTTAATTGAAAGAGTTATGTTTGTCATAATTGGGTAAGTGAGTTCACTTATTTAAATCTTTCCGTAGTTATTCCGTTACAAAGTTACTTAGTTACCTCGTGGAAAAAGTTACTTAGTTACCATAAACATTAACCTTATGCCAGAGAAAACATAAGCTTCAGTCTAAAAGAATTCGCTGCTTTCTTAAAAAAATCAAATACAAGTAAAATAAAAGAGATGTTCATTTTAAAGTTTAAAGTTTTAAATTTATTTTATGAGAAAGGTTTTTGGGAAATTATTCACTGAGAGTTAATCTAAGCTCAAGTCCTTTTTTTCTTGCAAAGTCAACTCAGAGACTGCTGCAACGAGAGTCGGTATGTAAAGTTTATGAAACATTTCTTGGTTATCGGCAAAATTTGAATCTGTAACTCTAATTTCTGCTTTTTCATCTTCTCCTATTTTTACATACATTGTTCTTATAATAATGTATGGTCTCTGTCTTTCTTCTGTCATTTTACCTCTCTCCCATTCTTCCTTAAAACTTCTCTATAA
>Ga0209542_10006490_pt1 | contig 22735 bp, 25 predicted proteins | sample RifCSPhighO2_01_FD_184028 | JGI IMG/M metagenome (GOLD analysis project Ga0209542, IMG submission 184028) | Soil microbial communities from Rifle, Colorado - Rifle CSP2_plank highO2_0.1 (SPAdes) (version 2) | ecosystem: Environmental > Terrestrial > Deep subsurface > Rock core/Sediment ... | reverse complement strand
TTTAGACTTAAGGAAAAAAAGAGTTCAAGCAATATTTAAAATACAATCTGAGATCTCTATGTCTTTCAGGGAATTTTTTAAAAATCATAAATTTATAGAAATACAATGTCCTAGCATTATATCAAGCGCTTCAGAAGGCGGAACCCAATTATTTTCTGTAAATTATTTTGATAAAAAAGCTTACTTAGCTCAATCTCCTCAATTATACAAGCAGTTATGTGCTATTTCTTTAGAGAAAGTATTTACTATAACTCCTGTTTGGAGGGCTGAGAAGCATAATACAATAAGGCATTTGAATGAATCAAGACAAATGGATATTGAGGTTGCATTTGCAGATGATTTTCAGGTTATGAAATATTTAGAAGACTGTGTAAAACATATTGTTTCTCAGGTTATAAAAAATTGTTCTAAGGAACTTGAAACATTAAATTTAAAGTTGAAAATTCCTAAAAGCAAATATTTAAGTTATGAAGAAGCTATTAAACTATGCAAATTAAAAGATGGAGAAGATTTTAGCCCAGAAGATGAAAAGAAATTATGCGAGATGTTTTCAGATGCCATCATTTTTACACATTCTTGGCCTTCAGAATTAAAACCATTTTATATATTGCCTAAAACATTAAACAAAAATGAAAAATTAAGTAAGGGATTTGATGCTTTATTTGGAGGCATAGAAATAAGCTCTGGTGGACAAAGAGTTCATCTTCCTGAAGTATTAATAAAACAATTGAAAGATAAAAACTTAAATCCAAAAAATTTTGAATTTTATATTAATAGTTTTAGAAATGGAAGTGCATCCCATGCTGGCTGGTCCATCGGTCTTGAACGTTTTACTATGGCACTTTTAAAACTTGATAATATTCGTGAAGCATGTATTTGGCCAAGGGATAGGGAAAGATTAACACCTTAATTATTTTGTATTATCATAATATCTTTTTATTTCTTGTGGCGTTAAAATTCTATTATAAAAAGTTGTTTCATCCATTATTCCTTTAAAATACCATTGCGAAAATCCAAGTATTATACCATTATTTTGTGGAGGTTGGTTTAAATATGTTTGACCTTGTAATTGTCCATCTATATAAATTTTCGCGTTTATAGCATCTTCATTCATATCATAAGTATACACAAAAAAGTACCACCTATTATCATCTAAGTTATTAGTACATATGTTTTCATAACCGGGTGTCCATTGCAAACATAAGTTGCGATTGAATCCTCTATTTCCATTAATGTAAACTCTTGGACTACCTAATGGGGCTCCAACCAATGCACCCCAAGTTTCTTCAGCAAAATCTTTATAGCTAAACCAAGTTGCAAATGAGTGTGGATTTTGTAATATTAAATTATTTCCAGGATTTTTTGTTATTGTTCCTGTTCCATCAAAATTACAACCATTATTTAATCTTCCGGCAATATTGCAATTTACCCCATTTATACTTAAAATACCATCATTAGAATAATAAGAATTATCTATTGCAGTTGAACTATTGGCATTATTATAACTATAACTTAATATTTTGCTTGAATCAAAATTATCAGCATAACTTCCTTTTTCAACCTGCCCGCTAGCTTGTATTTTAATCTTATGATCTAAATTACTTTCACTTTTGTATATTAAACCAACTTCTGCTTTTGCCAGGCTATTCTCTTTTACTTTATTAACATCGCCATAGCAGGTTATCTTATTTTCACCCTCTTTTAAATTAAAATCATTTATTGCATTTCCCATGACTTTTACATTAGTGCATGGAAGATTATTAATTTTGACATTAGCTTGGTCTACTTTTGCATCTAATAAATTTGGAACTTGCAGATTAACCTGGAATCCTCCTTCCCTAAAAACTGCATCTTTGCAATTAAAAGGAGTATCTGTCTTGCACTCATTCGGAGCTTTTGGACTAAATACCCCTAAAGAAAGAATTGCCGCAGTAACCATTATTAATATAATGATTGCCCAGCCATATGTCGTTAAAAATTCTGTAGCTGCCTGTCCTCTTTTTTGCATGTTTTAATCATATTTATTTTCTATTTAAACTTAACCAAAATCTTTTTAAAATACTATAATATCATAATGATATGTTTATTTCAATAGAAGAAGCATTAAAAAAAGGAAACTTTAAATATAAGCGAATTTAGTATATTGATATGCCACAGAGTAACAGATTATATGTGGATCTATATATATTTTAAAAGATTGAAAATTATAAGATAGAATATCTAAAATGGAAAAGATGAAGAATATAATTAATTGTAATCATCATAATTTGATTAAGTCTAAGGATATAATGCATGTAAAAAATAAATACTTAGAAATAGAAACCGAGACTTGCAAAAAATGTGGTGAGAGTTTTACGAGCGCTCAGGAAACTGAAAGAATAAGAAAACTAGTCAATCAAAATTTGTTTGATAGGATTAAAGATAAAATAAAAAAACCCGGGCTTGGTATAAATATTTTAAAAGGAAAGGTTCTTTAAATCTTTTATTTTTCGTTTAAATTTCTCAATTTCTTTTTGTGTAGGTTCACCAGCATGTATTATCAAAATAAAATCATCTTTCAATACAAAAGAAATAAGAATGTGTTTTATTAAATTTAATGTTATATAGCTCATTATTTTTTTATTCCTATATTTATGAATAACATAATTCTTGCTTTTATGCTCTAAAAACTTCTTTTCATTCTTGTCGTACAGTTCATCTGAAGTAAAATAGATTCCATTTTCGAAAGTTTCTTTTATTAAATCTAGGCTAATATCACGGACAAGAACATCTTTATCCGCATCCAGTGTGTTCTTTATTATATTTTCTCTTACAAATTTTTTTGCTTTATAAATTAATTCTTTGTCTATTTTAATCACCCAAATTTTTAGAGAATTGCTGGTATTTAAATATTGGTTAAAATTTCTAAACCAAAATCTTTTTAATATAAAGAAATACCGAAAGTTTATGTTTATTTCAATACAAGAGGCATTAAACAAAGGGAAAGGAAAGGTTTCTATTCGCGGCTGGGTTTATAGGGAAAGAAAGCAAAAAGACATGGTTTTCTTAGTAATGCGAGACTCAACAAACATCATTCAATCTGTAATTAAACAAAATAAAGTAGGCAAAAAAGAATGGGATGATGCAAATAAAGTATTAATTGAAAGTTCTTTGGAATTAGAGGGTGAATTAAAACAGGATAAAAGAGCCCCTACAGGATACGAGATACAAGTTGATAAATTAAATGTTGTGCAATTTTCAGATGTTTTTCCAATAAATAAGGATCAAAGCCCTGAGTTTTTAATGGACAACAGGCATTTGTGGATAAGAAGCAGAAAATTAACTGCTGTAATGAAAGTAAGAAGCACTGTAATGAAGGCATTTAGGGAATATTATTATAATAATGGATTTGATGAAATGGCTCCTCCTATATTTACGCCTAATGCATGCGAAGGAGGATCAACATTATTTGAAGTTAAATATTTTGACAAAAAAGTTTATTTAACACAGTCATGGCAGTTATATGCAGAAGTTGCAATATTTGCTTTAGAAAAAATATTTTGCATTTCTCCCTGCTTTAGAGCAGAGAGATCTAAAACTAGCAGGCATTTAGCAGAATTTTGGATGGCTGAAATGGAAGCTGCATGGTATGACTTAAATAAATTAACAGAATCTGCAGAGGAATGTGTACAATATATTATACAAAAAACTGTCAAGGAAAATGAGAAAGAATTAATTTTACTAGGACAAGATATTGAAAAATTAAAAGAAATAAAAACACCTTTTCCAAGGCTGAAATATTCTGAAGTTTTAAAGATATTGAAGGAAAAAGAGAAAATAAATATTCCTTTTGGAAAAGATTTAAGGACAGTTGAAGAGGATTTAATAATGAAGCATTTTGACAAGCCTTTAATTGTTACGCATTATCCCAAGGAAATCATGGCTTTTTATAAACCATTAGATCCAAAAAATCCAAAAGAAGCCTTATGCTTTGATATGCTTGCGCCAGAAGGCTATGGGGAGATTATTGGAGGATCACAAAGAGATTTAGATGTTGATGAATTAAAAAAATGGCTTAAGAAGCAGGGGGAAAAACCTGAAAACTATGGATGGTATTTAGATACAAGAAAATACGGAAGTGTTCCTCATTCAGGCTATGGCCTTGGAATAGAAAGGGTTGTGGCATGGCTATGCAAACTTGACAATATTAAAGACGCTATTCCATTTCCAAGAACAATGCTGAGATATACACCATAAATTTAAATACTTTAAATTCTTTTAAAAATATAAAAAGAGGATGATAGATGGAAACTAATTTAATTCAGATTGCAGTTGTATTTGCTCTAACATTTCTTTTTGGAGAGATATGTAAATTTATCAAAATTCCAAAAATTATAGGTTACTTATTCATAGGAATTATTTTAGGGTATCCTTTAATTAAGGATTATTTAATAAGCCCAGAAACTTTAAGCACAATCGACTCCCTTGCAGAACTCGGAATTATTTTATTATTCTTTTTTGTCGGGTTAAACATGGATTTAAAGCAGTTTAAATTCAATGTTAAAGAATCTTTCTTAGTCTCTTTGTTTAATTCATTAGTGCCTTTATTTCTGGGATTTTTAGTTTTTAAATTTATATTTAATTTTAATACAATAACTTCTTTGGTCATTGGAGTTACTTTGTCTGCAACATCCCAGGTTATCTCTGTCAACCTTCTTGATGAGCTTAAGTTATTAAAATCAAGAGTCGGGAATCTTATTATTACAAGCGGAGCAGCAAATGATGTTTTTGAATTGGTTTTAGTTTCTGGAATACTTGCTGTAATAAATTTAAGCACGGTTTTTCAGGGTGTTTATATCGCCTTGGCAAATATATCCATTTTCATCGTTGCACTGTTAATTTTAAGATTTGCGATTTTCCCGCATATACTTCATTTCTTTGAGAGAAATAAATCAGAGACAAGCTTATTTGCAGGATCTTTATTAATCGCAATTTTTACTGCAATCTTGTCAAATCTGCTTGGCTTAGGAACTTTTGTCGGAGCATTATTCTCAGGCATTGTAATAAGGCAGATATTATTGACTGGGAGACAAAGAAAACCATGGGAAGAGCATAATATTTCAAGATCAATTCATATAATAGCATTTGGATTTTTAGTCCCGATATTTTTTGTATCTTCCGGATTAAAAACAGATTTAAGCTCTGTATTTTTAAATCTCGGGGTTAGCTTGGTATTTTTATTAATTGCTGTTTTTGGAACAATTGGAGGAAGCATATTAGGAGTTTTATTCAGCAAAGGAAGCTTGAAAGAAGGATTAGTTGTTGGATTGGGAATGAGTCCTAGAGGAGATATAGAATTAGTTATAGCAAGCATTGCGTTAAGTGCAGGATTATTCACAAAAGATATTTATTCTGCAGTTGTCTTGATGGCTTTTGTTACAACCTTAATAACTCCCATATTGTTCAGGTATTTTTCCAAGAAATATAATTATATCTTAGATATTAAACATTAATTAATGTTTTTCAGGAAGCTGTCTTTTTATTGTTATTGGAAGAATTCCTTTTTCAAATTCCAATTTTGCTATTGATATTGGATTGTAGCTTAAATCTTCAAAATCTTTCTCTTTTAAATTTATTAATAAAGGAGCTCCCATCCCTATCTGCAATGCCCTTGCTCCAATTACCCTTGCTTTTTCATACTTTGTAAAAACATTTGCGTTCATTTTAAAACTCCTCTTAATTCTTTTTCTTTTTTTATTGCAATGTCAATCATCTTTTCAACTTCTTCTATTGTTATTCCTTCGTTTCCTCCCTTTTGCATTGCATGAATATTTCCATCATAAACAGAAATGCTTAGTCTCGAGTCTAATGCATCTTCTTCCTTTGAATCAGGGTCAACGAAAATTTTTTCATCTATTTTTCCGAATGTTATTGTAACAGGAAGCTTATTCAGCTTTAATTTTTCATCTGTCAATTCCCCATAAATTACTTTATCATCTTCTAATTTGGGCATTCTTGCAGATTTCAATGCAGCCAATGCAGCCAAGACACTTGCGTCTATTAAATTTCCAGAGTCATTAATTGGATAAATATCAAGGAATATTATCCATACTTTTTCTCCTTCTTTTATGCACAATTTCTTGAAATCAATTGCTCTGCTTTCTCTTATTCCCCTGTCAATGACTCTTGCAAGCTCAGTTGCCCATGAACCGGGGGGGCCTAATTCGAATAATGGAGAGGCTATCGGGCTTAACTCTGCTGTGACTATTATTACTCCCTCATCTTTTGAATCAGGATAAGGTGTTCCAATATCCATTTTTACGCCTGCAATAACTTCTGTATCTCCGATCTTGCATCTTGCGGAACCTTCTGCATTCTTGCTTACATCATAAGTTATTTTAATATCCCTATATTCATCCAACTTTCTTTCCCCAATTCTCTTATCTTCTTTTAATAATGAAATTATATATTCGTTATTCATTTTGCTTGTAAAACTCCAATAATGCTTTTTCCTGCACTTTATTTATTTTTTCGCAGCTTGATTTAGCCAATTTTAATGCTTCTATTAATTCTTTTTTTGTAATATTCCCATCTAATTGCAATAATGTAATTTTCTTTCCTCTCGCTGTGCATGCTACAGGAATATCTGTTGCGTCTTCAACATCTTCTTCATCTTTATTTAAATCAACATAAACCTTCCCGTTTATTTTTCCAACAGATATAGCAGCAACCATATCCTTCATCGGGATTCCTGCATGCGCCAATGCTAACGAAGCAGCTGTTATTCCAGCGCATCTTGTTCCTGCATTTGCTTGAATAATTTCTACAAAAACATCTACAACTGCATTTGGAAATTGCGATAAATCAACTGCGGGCAATAAAGCCTTTTCAGTAACTAAGGATATTTCAACACCTCTCCTATTTGGTCCTGGTTTTTTTCTTTCTGTAACAGAAAATGAAGTCATATCATAATTGCATCTTAAAATTCCAGTTTCAGGATTTTGCAGATATCTTGGATGCAATTCTCTTGGACCATAAACAGCAGCTATTGCAATAGTGTCTCCTATCTTAAATAATGCAGAGCCATCAGCTCTTTTTATTATTCCCACTTTTGCTTCTATTTCTCTCATCTCGTCTGCTTTTCTGCCATCTACTCTCTTGTCCATTTTATTTTTTCTCCTGAAGCATTTCTTTAATTTTGTCTGTAAGCCCTTCTATGTGAGATTCTTGCTCTATCTTCATTATGATCTTTGTTGCCAATATCTCTTTGTCTAAAGTTTCTCCTTTTATCCATACTCTTCCGTTTTGTCCTATAATAACATTGCATTTGGTAGCGTCTTTTATCATTGTAATCATACTTGCTTGTTTTCCTATCATTCTTGGAACCTTGCTTGGGGTAACTTCAATTATTTTTCCGCCGATTAATTTTTTTAATCCAGGCCCTTTTGTTGTTACATCAATTTGCTTTTGTTTTGTAACCTTGACAACTTGAGCAACAACTAAATCACCATAATCATAATGCTTTGTTAAATCATCGTTTCTTTCTATGAATCCAGAAGTTTCCCTTATAGACAATACAGCATTGTAAGCGCATCCAATATCCAATGTCCAGCCGTAAAATCCTATATCAGAAACTTTTCCAATAACTAGATCATTCACTTTTGCGTTGTATTTTCCTGTTAATTGAATTACTTTGATAAATCTTTCATTTATACTTGCTAATCCCAGGAAATTTGAAATTATTTTGTTTCCTTCTCTGAAGCTTCCCTGGCTGGGCAAATAGTCTAAGCCTTCTGCTAATTCCTGTCCTGGAATTACAATTTCTTTTTCTTTAACTAATAATTTAGATGTCATTTTATCTTTATTATTTTGCTTTCAATTTCTCCATGTGTCAATGAATTTAATTTATCGAATAATTCTGTCTGCAATCCAGCTGGTATTTCCAATATTGCCTTTAAACTCCCATCATTCTGCCATTCATCCCTTAGCATTGTTCCATATTGCTTTAATGTTGAATATGACTTTCCTGCAAACTTGCTTGGGATTATTATCTCTAATTCTCTTATTTCAAATTTGATAGGAAGAATACTTCTTATTTTATCAACTATCTCTTTTACCTGGTCTTCTGCTTTTTTAAATTCATCAATTTTTACCTTTGCTTCTTCTATTGCAGCCTGTATTCTTGCAGCAGGATGAGGCAGATTATTTACAGGATTAATTGAATTTCTGTGTATTAAATTTATTATTTTTAATCTTTTTTCTTCTCTTAATTTATCCCTGTATTCTTTAGTTAACTGCACTTCTCCATCTTTAATTATTTTTTTTGCTATCTCTGATTTATTTTCTGTATTAAATATCCTTTTTAAATCGTGCTCAGATGCATGTTCTCCTTTTCTTACATCTTTAAAGACATCAAAAGTTACGACAACTTCGTCCAATGGAAGGTCTTTTCCCTGCTTTAGTTCTATTGCCTTTTCACAATCTACCAGGATCTCAAAGTTTAAACCTTGTATGCTGTACTTTGCTGTAACTGCATTGTCTAATGATGTCATTTTACTAATTTCTGCAAATATTTCATATCTATTTTTTTAAACTGCCTTTCAGATGTTTTTATATATGCCGCATCTATTCTTTTCATATCAAACTCTTTTCCAAGAACTTTCTTTAATGCTTTCAACGCCAATGATATTCCTTCATCTATATTTATTGTTTCTTTGTATTCTTTAACTAAAATATCTTTAATTTCGTTTTCGGCCTCTCCAATTGCTGTAGCCTTGTATTGGAAATAAATTCCTGTCGGATCTGTCAAAAATAATTCAGGCTCTGAATTAATTCCTGCAAATAATATTGAAACACCAAAGGGACGAGCGCCCCCAAATTGAGTAAACTGCTGCTTCATGTCGCAAATATCTCTTACTAAAGAAGCTGTATCTACTGGTTCATCATATGTTACTCTGTGCTGCTGTGCTAATAATCTTGCCCTGTCAATTAATACTCTTCCGTCTGATAAAATTCCAGAAGCAGTTGCCCCTATATGCTCATCTATTTGAAACACTTTTTCTACAGAAGCCGGAACAATTAATGGCTCAGTAATCCTTTTATCAGCAATTAAAACAACTCCGTCTTTGCATACGATTCCTATTGTTGTGCTGCCCTGCTTTACTGTTTTTTTTGCATATTCAACCTGCAATAATCTCCCATCTGGACTGAACATTGTGCTTGTACGATCATAACCCATCATTTGATGCTGCATTGCTTCCATTTTTATTCCTCCTTTATTTTATTTATTAAGCCAGAAGTTTTTATGCTTTTTACATTTACTTTTTCATTATTTATTTCCTGCATCATTGTAAACATTCCCCTTAGCTTATCTGCATATTTTGCATTTACTTTTATTATTCCTTTGTTGCCTTTTATATCTATAATTTTGAAGGAGCTTTTTCCCAGTTCTAATTGCCCCAAGAAGGCTAAAAATCCTTCTTCCATTGCTCTTTTAATGTTGTTATTATTTAATTGTTTTTTAGCCCCAATTTCAAAGCTTATATACCTGTTATTTTCACGCAAAGTTGGCATTAAAGGCTTCATTATTTATTTAGAAAGAAGCGTTTTCTTCCTTCTCTTTCCAGTAACTACTATTAAAATTGAGTTTATAAATGTTTTGTAGATTATTAATTAACCACTTTAAAATGGTTATAAATAGAAACCTTTATATACTAGTTAAATTTGCCATTATTTAGAAGCAATTAAAAAATGGAAACACAATATCTGCTGTGTTGCATAACTCTTAAATTCTAGTTCTTATTTACAATAATGAAGTATTAGGGGTTAGGAGGAAACCCTTATGGTAAAAAAGAAGAGATGGGGGAAGAAATACAAAGATAATCGGGATTGGAAATCCTATAATGAACAACTGGTAAAAAGAGGAGAATTCTATATCAATCCCAGATTCTTAAGCACATGGAATAAAGAAATAGAAGAGATGAATATTAGAAAAGAAGGCAAGCCTTATTTGTATCCTGAATCCATGATAGGGTTTTTAGGGATTTTGCATGTTAAATCGTTTCACTATAGAGATTTGGAAGGAATAATGCGCGCTTTATCTAGGAAGTTTAACAATTTTCCTATCATAGATTATAGCCAGATATGCAGAAGAGTGAATAAACTTGGTATTAATTTTAATGCAAATGAGAATGATATTGTTGCTGGAGCAGATGGAAGTGGAATAAAGGTAAGCAATAGGGGTGAGTGGATGAGAGAAAAATGGCATATGAAAAGAGGCTGGATTAAAGTGGTTGTTCTTGGAGATAAGAAAGGCAACATAGTAGATGTAAAAGTTGGCAATGAAACCTTAGATGAAGGCGAATCATCAAGAAACTTGGTAAAGAAACATCACAAGAAAATTAAAAAGTTTCTTGGCGACGGCCTTTATGACTGCAATGAGATGTTTGATTTATGCGATCAGTTCGGAATTAATCCAGTAATTAAGATAAGGAAGAATGCTGCAAGTGATGGATTTACTGCAAGGGCAAATAAAGCTAGAGCATACAAAGGGCTAGGATATGAACGGTGGGCTGAAGAAAATGAATATGGGGCAAGATGGCCATGCACAGAAGGAATATTTTCTGCTGTTAAAAGAATATTTGGAGAGTATGTCAGCAGTTCTAGAGAAGAAAACATGTATCATGAAGCTGAAATGAAGTTCTGGGCTTATTCTCAAATAAAAAATATAACGTAGACAAATTTATAGCTGACTTAGCGAGAGCTGTGTTAAATATTGTTAGTTATGCAACACAGCATATATATCGGTTTTAGAGAATAATAAATTTTTTAGAAAGTTTTAAAAAATTTAAAAAAAATAGGCTGGCTTTTAACACCAGCCGGGAAAGGGCATTTCAAGGGGGTTAAAGAAGTCTTTATTCTGCCCTTAAGTATTAACTAAGCCTCTTTTTTGTAAAAAATAAAAAAGAGGGAATTTATCTGCCTCTATGGACCATATCTATTCCAAGTTCATCAGACATTCTTCTTAATTCTGGACTTGGTTTGTTATGGTCTACTCTTCCAATTATATATGGTGAGTTAACTCCTGTAATAATTGTCATTACCCTTAATCTATTATTCATGTCTTCTGAAATTCTTGCTCCCCAGATGACTTGTGCATCTGGATCTAGGGCTTGGGTAACTATTTCTCCTACTTTGTTTACTTCATCTAATGTTAAGTCCTCTCCACCTGTAATGTGTATCAAGGCTCCTGTTGCTCCCTGATAGGTGACATCCAATAAGGGGTTGCTTAATGCTCTTTTTACAGCTTCATCTACTCTATGTTCTGTATCACTCTCTCCTATCCCAATTACGCTTACTCCTCCTGAGGTCATTATTGCTTTGACATCTGCATAATCCAAGTTTACTAGACTAGGAACTGCAATAGTTTCTACAATACCTTTAATCATTGTACTTACTAGTTCATTTGCAACCGCGAAAGCCTGTTTTAATGGCAAGTTTCCTGCAATTTGAACTAATCTATTATTATCTATAACAATGACAGTATCAGAAGCTTGTCTTAATTGCTGCAAGCCAAATTCTGCTTTGTCTACTCTTGCTTTTTCAATGTCTAATGGCATTGTTATTGTTCCTATGACAATGGCATTCATTTCTTTTGCTACTCTCGCAATTACAGGTGCGGCTCCTGTTCCTGTTCCTCCGCCCATTCCTGCACAAATGAAAACCATATCAGCATCTTTTAATGCTTCTTTCAGCTCATGCATAGATTCTTTTGCAGATTCTTGTCCTTTTTGAGGAAATCCACCGCAGCCTAATCCTCTGTTTAATTCTACTCCGATTAAGATCTTGTGGTCTGCTTCACTAATATCAAGATGCTGCTTGTCAGTATTGCATGCTATAATTTCAGCTCCTTGTATACCTTTTCTGTATAACCAAGAAACCATATTATTACCAGCACCACCAGCACCAATAACCTTGATGTTGGCTTGTCCAACTTTAACATTATCATATTTTGCTTGTTTAGAGCCTTCTAGAGCGTTTTGTATTATAAAATCCATTTTTAATTCCCCCGTTTTTTTGTTCTCCTTTTATTTTTTGATCATGAAGATATATGTTTTTCAGTATAGTAAACTTTATATAGTAGTTTAACATACATCCTACTTAGAAAGAGATTTTACGCCAATAAGATACTCTTTTAACTAGCAAAAAACGAAACAAAGTTTTCATCAAATACCGAACATATTGACTTTGTCGCCAAACAAAACCAAAGTTATGATGAAACTTGATTAATTATTGATTCTTTTATTGTTCATTCTAGTATTTAAATGTTATTAAAATTTGATATATATATTCCAGAATATAAATCTTATTTAATTTAAGAATTTTTATAAATAAAATGGAAAAAAGCAATTATGATTTTGGTGATTACGTTGAAATTTTAACAGATGAAAAAAAATTTCTCGGAACATTAATACCTTCGGTAAATAAGGATGTTTATGTTTTAAAACTTGACTCGGGATATAATATTGGAATAAATAAAAATAAGGTGAAAAAAATTTCTTTGATTAAAAAAAACATTTTAAAAAAAGAAAATATCGGAAAAATTGTGCAAAAGAAAAATTTGCACACAATATCGATTTTGCATACTGGCGGAACAATTTCAAGTAGAATAGATTATAAGACAGGAGCTGTTACTTCAGTATTTACTCCAGAAGAATTAATTGCAATGTTCCCGGAATTAAAAGATATAGCAAACTTTAGAAGCAAGCTTGTAAGAAAAATGTGGAGTGATGATTTAAGATTTAAACATTTTGGAATACTTGCCAAGGAAATTGAAAAAGAAATTAAAACTGGGGTTAAAGGGGTAATAATTGGAATGGGAACAGATAACTTGGCTGTTGCAAGCGCTGCTTTAAGTTTTGTTTTGGAAAATTGTCCTATTCCTGTAATCTTAGTTGGATCCCAGAGGAGTTCTGACAGGGGATCAAGTGATGCTGCCATGAACTTAATATGCGCAAGTTTATTTATAACAAAAACAGACTTTTCCGGAGTAGCTGTTTGCATGCATGAATCAATGGAAGATAAAACTTGCTTAATTCTTCCTGGATGTAAAACCAGAAAACTACACACTTCAAGAAGAGATGCTTTCAGAATTGTAAATGATATTCCTATTGCAAGGGTTTATTATGATACTAAAAATATTGAGTTTGTTAACAAAAATTATAATAAAAACAAAGGAAAATTAATTATAAAAGATAAATTTGAAGAAAAAGTAGGCTTAATCAAGGTTACAATAAACATGAATGCTAGCCAATTTTTAGCTTACAAAAACTATAAAGGATTAATAATTGAAGGAACTGGTCTTGGTCATACTCCTTTAGATGTCATAGACAAAGAAACTAAAGAACATGCCAAGATTAAGAAAGCTTTACAAACTCTAGCAAAAAATACAGTTTTGGTCATGACTTCACAATGTTTGTTTGGGAGGGTTAACATGAATGTTTATTCTAAAGGAAGAGATTTACAGAATATGGGCGTTATCTCAGGAGAGGATATGCTGCCAGAAACAGCATTTATAAAACTTGCATGGTTAATTGCAAATTATCCTAAACAAGTTAAAGAATTAATCGGAAAGAATTTACGCGGGGAGATTAACAATAAATTAAACAAAGATTTTTTAGAATGATTTCTTGCCTTGAAATATTAAACAAAATTAAATGGGATAAAAATCTTGATAAAGAAAATTATTATATTTATTACTTAGATAATATTAATAAAAAATTAATTGAAATAAAATTTGTTAAAATTAAAGAACTAAGCAAGAATTTTATTACATTAGAAGATAAAGAAATTCCTTTGCATAGGATTAAGGAAATTAGAAAAAAAGATAAGCTAATATGGAAACGCTAAAACTCTTAATATCAAAAAATTTATATACTCCTAAAAATAGGATTAAACAATCTTATGAAAAGGATTTAAAATGCTAAATAAACAATATGAAATTTTATTGCAATTTGTAAAAAAACCTTGGGAAAAATTTACTTTTAAAGACATAAAAAAATTTACAGGGAAAAAATCAGAAAGCTATGTCTATGATTCTCTAAAAAAATTTGTCAAAGAGAAGATTTTAATAGAAGAAAAAGCGGGAAATGTCGTCCTTTATTCTCTTAATATTAAAACATTAAAAGCACAGACATATGCAGGATTTATTACTGAGTGTATTGCATGGAAACAAAAAAATATCCCCCATAAAGATTTGCAAAAAATTGCAGATGAAATTCCCATAAGTTTTTACATTCTTTTAATAACAGGGAGCTATGTAAAAAATGAACAAAAAATAACATCAGATATAGATGTTGTGATTATAATTGAGGATTCATCGGAGCCAAAAAAGGTTTACGCTAATCTTAACTTAATATGCGAGTTAAACATACCACAAATACATTTATATGTCTTTAAAAAATCAGAATTTTTAGAAATGCTCTTAAATAAAGAAGCAAATTATGGAAAAGAAATAATTAAAAACAATCTTTTATTATATGGCGGAGAGATTTATTATAAGATTTTAGGTGAGGCTGTAGAAAATGGATTTAATGATAAAAAATTACATTGAAAGGGCAGGAAATGAAATTGTCATTGCAGAAACTTTAAATAAGATCAGCATAGATTTGCAAACAAAACAATCTTTTGGGATAGATGATAAAACAACTTTTTATAGCTCAGTTATTTCTCATTCTTATTATGCAATTTTTTATATAGCAAAAGCAATATTATTAACTAAAAATGTTAAGACAGATTTTCCAGAAGTTCATAAAAAAACTTACGAAGAATTTGAAAAGTATTTTGTAAAAACCGGAATACTTGATGTCAAGTTGCTTAAAATTTATAAGGAAATGATTATAAAAGCGGACTATTTATTGGAAATATTTAAAGACTTAAAAATTAAGAGAGGCAAATTTACATATAAAACAATACCACAGGCAAATAAAGAGCCTGCTGAAAAATCATTAGAGAATGCAAAAACATTTGTTTCAAACATCATTAAGGTAATAGAAAATGGAAACGTTAGATTATAAAGGACTGGAACTAAAGTCAGGGTTAGAAGTGCATTTTCAGCTAGACACAAAAGAAAAATTATTCTGTCATTGTGGAACTAAACTAATTGAAAAAAATCCAGATTTTACAATTAAAAGATATTTAAGATCTGTATTAAGTGAAATCGGGGAAAAAGATGTTGTTGCAGAATTTGAGGAATCTAAAAAAAAGTATGCAATATATGAAGCATATGATCATGAAACTTGTTTAGTTGAGTTAGATGAACAGCCTCCTTATGAAATTAATCAGGAAGCTTTGCAAGTTTCTTTACAGGTTGCTAAATTATTAAACGCTAAAATTGTAGATGAGATACAAGTTATGAGAAAACAGGTTTTAAATTATTCAAATACCTCTGGTTTTCAGAGATCTTGTTTAGTTGCTTATGATGGTTATATTAATACAAAACATGGGAAAGTTGGAATAGCTTCAATAAGTTTAGAAGAAGATGCTGCTAGAAAAATAAATGAGAATAAAGATTATGTTATTTATAGGCTAGATAGATTAGGAATTCCTTTGATTGAGATTGCAACTGAAGCAGATATTGTAAATCCAGAACAGGCTAAAGAAGTTGCTGCTTATATTGGGATGATATTAAATTCTACAGGAAAAATTAAAAATATTTTAGGAAGTATTAGACAAGACGTTAATGTTTCTATAAAAAAAGGTGCAAGGACAGAAATTAAAGGCGTACAAGAACTTGGATTAATTCCTTTATCTATAAAAAATGAAGCTTTAAGGCAGTTAAACTTAATAAAGCAAAAAAAGAAAATTGAAAATGAAGTAAGGAAAGCAAATGAAGATGGAACAACTCTTTTTTTAAGACCCTTGCCAGGAAAATCAAGAATGTATGTTGAAACAGATGTTGCTGTAATAGAAACTATGAACTTAATAAAAGAAATTAAAGTACCTAAATTAATTAATGAAAAAGTTAATGAATTAAAAAGCAAATACAACTTAAGTAGTGAATTAAGCAATGAACTAATCAAAAATAAAATTGATTTTGGATCTTATGCTAAAAAGTATAGAAATATTAATCCTGGATTATTATCTAGCTTATTAATAAATTACAATAAAGAGAATAATCTTGAAAAATCGTTAGAATTATTAAACTCTGGAAAAATTACAAAAGAAGTTTTTGATGATGCTATAAAAGGGAATTTAGATTTAGGCAAAAAAATTAATTTAAATGAAATTGAAAATGAGGTTAAAAAAATAATTAATGAAGATAAAAATTTGACAGTGAACGCTATAATGGGGATTTTGATGAAGAAATATAAAGGAGCCGTTGAAGGAAAAAAATTGATTGAATTAATACATAAATTATCTACTAAATAATTAATAGTTAAGTTTAATAATAAAAATTACATTAAATATCTTGATGAAAACCAAGCATATTTTATTAGCAGTGATTTTATTTGTAATTTATTTGCTAATAAATTATCTTAACCAAGGGAGAGAAGTTTTTACGCATTCGATATCTTTAGATAATAATATTCCATTGATATCATGGTTTGTATATTTTTATTTGTTAATGTTTATCTTAATATTTATCCCATTTAATAAAAAAAATAATGGAAAAATAACTTTGAATTATATCATAGCTGTATTAATAGCATTTTTATTCTTTATAATCCTCCCAACTGCAACTTACAGGCCTTTAATTCAAGAAGGTAATATTAATGATATTTTAGTTAATTTAGTTTATTCTGCTGATTTACAGTATAATGCATTTCCAAGCCTGCATGCAGCATTATTGACATTGTCTTTTTACTTTTTATTAAAATACAAAAATAAAATTGCATATAAAATGCTTCCATTATATATTTTAAGCTTGATATCAACTTTATTTATAAAGCAGCATTATATCTTAGATATTTTATCAGGAATATTGCTTGCTGTAATAACTTTGGAAATAAGCAGGAAATTTGAAAAGGTGATTTAATGTTTAAATTTTATGGAATATTAGGAATAATAATGATTTTGTTTTCTGAACTAAATTTTTATTTTAAAATTGAACCTTTTGCCTCATGGTATTTTCCAATTATATGGTTTGGATACATATTTTTAATTGATGCTATTATATACAAATTAAAAGGTCATTCTTTAATTATGTCTAGAAAAGAGCAATTTTTCAAGGCATTAATATTATCTGCATTAATATGGTGGTTATTTGAAGTTATCAACTTAAAATTAGGAAACTGGCATTATGGAAGTCTGAATTTATTCAGCCTAAGAACTTTGGTAAAAGCTACAATCTCTTTTGCAACTGTTCTTCCAGCTATAATAGAAACTTACGAATTATTAAAAACATTTAATTTATTTAATAAGATTAAATTAAAAAAACATCATGACATTACACATGGATTTTTGCATTTAATGACTTTTATTGGCATATTAATGATAGCATTAACATTGTTATGGCCAAAATATTTCTTTCCATTAATATGGTTTGCTTTCTTTTTTATTTTAGACCCTATAAATTATCTACATTTACAGCCAAGCATTATTGGTTATTGGAAAAATGGAAATTATAAAATTCCTTTAATGTTAATTGTTGCAGGAATAATAATGGGTGTTTTATGGGAATTCTGGAATTATTATTCTATTATAAAATGGTATTATGAAATTCCTTTTGTCGGATTTTTTAAAATATTCGAAATGCCTATTTTAGGTTATTTAGGATATGGGCCTTTTGCATTTGAATTATTTAGCATGTATTACTTTATTAGAAGTCTGCATTTGCCAAAAACAACTCATTCATTTATTGAATTAAAGAAGATTTAAATTAAATTCTCTATTCCTGTAAATACAGAGGTAATTGCACCTAGACCAGCGCCAAGCATCCCATAAGAATATGTTGGGTGGGTTTTTATTATTTCTTCCATCTCTTTTGGCTTATTGAAGCTATAAATTAAAGGTATTACAATAGTACCAACAACGCAAATCTCTTCTAATGTGGGCAAGGTATAAACATTAAAATTTTTAGACATAAAAAATTTGGAAAAAACTTGAATTCCATCGACTAATAAATAATTCCCTATTGAACCCAAGACAAAAGCACTGCCCATGCTTCTTTCCTGCAAAGCTTTTGGAGCTTGATCCATTACTTTATGATACAAAAAATTTACTGCGTCAAATAAAAATGGTTTTGCCATGAAATAAATAAATTAAAAAATTATTTAAACTTATCTAAATCCTAATTGGAACGGAACTGCCCAGCTTACAAAACTGCCCCAAGAGTTGTATCTTTTAACGTTTTCAAATTCTTTTTTTCTTATTAAATCCCTTAAAGAAGAAATAACTAAATCTGCATCATAATAATTTATTTCTCGTTTAAATGTTATATATGATAATGCTATCTCATTTAACCTATGAGAATCAGATGTGGCAACCCCTGCCAGATTATGCTTATCGGCAAAACTTTGTGCATAATCATTTGATCTGCGTTGATCTAAAAATGATAAAAAAGGAACTAAAGCAATGTTTTGTGAATTAAATACTTCTATAGCATCCCATTTATCTAAATATTCTTCTAAATTTTCTTTGCCAATTCCGCCCCAGACCGAGGTAAACGGATGATCTGCGATTATTATAGCATCTTTATCTCTGGCTTCTTTTAATGTTTCTTCAATATCTTTGTAATTTTGAATATCTCCTGTAGCACCCACTGTTAATATATGCCCTTGCTTTGTTGGAATTTCTTGGCCTTTTATTACTGTAAATAATTCTTCTCCATTGTAAACATAGAATAATCTTCCTAAGTCCTGCATTTCGTAATTTGTTCTCAGACTTCTATATGTATTTTTTAAATCTTCGTATCTAGAATCAACAAAATTTGTAAATACTAAAATATCTAAGCCAATATTTATGCAATGCTGAGTTAATTCTTTTAAGTTAGGATGCCCTTTATATGTTACAATTGAATGAGAATGCAAATCAACACTTGTGCCTAGATTTTTAGTTACTCTTGCAACTTGGTTTGAATCATAAAATACCTTTAAACCACCTACTAATGCAATTCCAGTTAATCCAATTAAGCTATTCTTTATAAATTCTCTTCTACTCATAATTTTACTAGAATAAAAACTATTTTAAATTTAACTATAGATACTATCAAAATTAATTTCTTTGTTATCTTTTACTGTATTATAGTTTATTTTAATAACTTCTAGGACTTGCTGAATAGCTATTTTCGCAGTAGGTGCTTCATGCTTTTTAAAAAATTCTTCTACTTCCTTTAGCTTTTCTAATTCTTTAAACCTTAACGTGCATGATTTTATTAAATTGGCCATCATATGACTTTCTATATACCTTTTGCTGAATTCATCCCATTTTTTCTTTAAAAACTGCCATGCCATATCTTCAGCCTTTATGTTTCCTCCAATTACCGCTACAGTATAAATTGTATCCTGGCTTCGTACATGTTTAGATAATCCAAATTCCAGCAATTCCTTCATTAGTTTTTCTTGCTTTGTTGTTCCTAAAGATAATAATAATCGCATTTTTTCTTCCTGGAATTTTTCCTTAATATAAGCATTTTTTATTTTATTAAAAACTTCATTGCCATCATCAAAAACAGCTAATCCATAAACAGTCGATCTTATATTAGGATTAAGATTTTTGCCTTTTAAGAAATCATTAAATTTTTTATTAGCTTCATCTATTATGCCTTTGTGGCCTGCTAATCCCAAATTTCCGAGAACATTGGCTCTTAGCATTATATCTGTTGGTGAATCACTTTTCTTTTCTTCCCAACCCATTTTTTTGAAGATATTTTCATAAATTTTTATCTTGAAATCATTCAATTCGTTTTCATATATATCTGCAAATAGTAGTTCTATTCTTGATAAGCTTGAAGAGATATCGTCCCAGATCGCATGATTTGTTTCACTTCTAAATTTATAAGTTAGTTTGAGATAGTTTTCTAATGGAATATATGATCCCCTTGCTAGTGCGTAAGTGTCATTTAATAATCCGAGCTTTTCTGAGAAATCTAATTTTGAGTTTATTAATTTATTAAATAATTTATCTTCATACTTTATTCGGAAAAATCCAACTTGAGACTTATTAAAAGCCATATCTTTGGAGAAATTAATTTCAGCTTCTCTTTCTGTCATTAGATAATATGTTTTTTTGCCTTTTACACTTATCTCTATAGGAATATTCCATAACTGGGAATTTTTTTGATTTAAATAAAAAAATCTTTTTTGCCTTAATTTTAGTTTATTATTTCTTAAGTTTGCCGAAATTATCGGGTATCCTGTTTGCTTTGTCCAGCTATTCATGATTTTTTTTACTGGTTTTTTTGAAACATACTCTAAAGAATTCCATAAATCATTTGTTGTAGCATTCCCATATCTAAATCTATTTAGGTAATAATGCAAACCTTCCCGGAATTTTTCATCCCCGAGATATTCTTCCAGCATTCTAATTACGCAAGCACCTTTATTATAGCTGATTGCATCAAAAATTTCTGCTATTTTTCCGGGATCTAAAACTTCAACCTCAATTGGGTGGCTACTGCTTAAACTATCTAAAGTTAAAACAGGAATTCTTTCATCTGTTAAAAACTGCGTCCAAATTTCAAATTCAGGAGATAAATGATTTGTTGATTTATATTCCATCCATGACGCAAATCCTTCATTGAGCCATAAATCATCCCACCATTTCATTGTTACCAGGTTGCCGAACCATTGATGGGCTAATTCATGGCATATTACCGTTGTTACATTTTGCTTAGTTCCTATAGATGAGTGTTCTTCGTCCACCAATAATGCTACTTCCCTGTATGTTATTAATCCCCAATTTTCCATTGCACCAAATTCAAAATCAGGAACTGCAATTAAATCCAATTTTGGCAATGGATAAGGTATTTTAAAGTAATCTTCATAATACTCTAAAGCTTTTATTGCGACTTTTAGAGGAAACTTTGCTTTGTCTTTGTTTCCTGGAACAGTTAATATTCTAACCGATACATTATTTTTTGTTTTTCCTTCTAAAAATTCTATCTTTCCAACTATAAATGCAACTAAATATGTTGACATTATTGGAGTTTCCTGAAAGACTAATTTTTTTAAATTTCCAATACTGCTCTCGCTTTTTAAGGGCATATTAGAAATTCCTTCAAGCTCTTTTGGTATTATTAAGCTTATATTAAATTTGGCTTTTAGATCAGGCTCATCAAAACAAGGAAACGCCCTTCTAGCATCTGTGGCTTCAAAGTGAGTTGTAAGCATTATCTCTTCTTTATTATCATGGTTGTATGTACTTTTATAAAATCCAGATAAACCATCGCTTACTTTACCATTATACCCTATTTTCAATTTTGCTTTTCCTTTTTTTATTACATCTTTAAAACAAAAAGCAGCCGTTTCATATTTTTTATTATACTTTATTTCTTTTAAGGTATTTTGAAGCAACTCAACTTTAATTATATTTAGACTTTTAGAATTTAATTTTATTTCTTTTGTATCTTTTAATATTTCAATTTCAATTTCTTCTTTTCCAGAGAAAGTTAAGCTTTTGAAATTTGGGGTTATTTCTACATTATAGATTAAAGGTATAACCTCTTTCGATAACCTATAAGGATTACTCATTTACTTAATGTAATATCATTTGTTTATATAAGTTTTGGTTGTTTTAGCAAGATTTATATAATTTCTTGTATCTTTATTTATATGGATAGAGAGTTAACCTATATTGAAGATGCAGTGGCTGGAAAAATGGGAATATGGCTTAATAATTTAGCTGGTTCTTTAAGCCCAAATAAAATCCTTGATTTCGTAAAGTTAAAAACCGAAAATGAAGAATTAAAAAAGATTTTAAATCCTGTTTCTATAAAAGATAGTGCAAGTTTTGTTGCTTTATCCGAGAGGCTTAGCGAGGCTGATGTTGGATTTCATATACTTAGAAGAATTTCCCCGTCTTTAGGAAGATATGTTGATACTTAGGGCCATTGGTGGATTATATCGATCAGGTGAATCAACTAAGTGAATTAGACTTAAATAAAGTACAGGAATATAGGGAAGTTTTAGTAAAAATTGTTAGTGGTTATCTGATTAATGAAGACAAATACCTCCTTGATAAACATTAGAGAAAGCTTTAAATAATTCTATTTTAAATTAATATTATGCAAAGAACTTATGTTAATGAGATAAAAGATAAAAAAGAAGTATTCTTGCAGGGATGGGTTCATGATATTAGGGAATTGCCTAAAGCTAAATTTCTATTATTAAGAGATATTACAGGGATAGTCCAATGTGTTTTAAAGCAGGAAAGTAAGGGTTTTAATGAGAAATTAAGCTTGGAGAGTGTGATTAGCATACAAGGAAAAGTTAAACCTGCGAAATTAACCAGCAATGAATTAACAATTAAAGATAATGAGATTGAAGTTGTTGAATTAAAATTATTAAATAAAGCTGAAAATTTGCCAATGCAGGTTTTTGAAAAGGATAAAAGCATTATGACAGATTTAAGCACTAGATTAGATTATAGGAGTTTAGACTTAAGGAAAAAAAGAGTTCAAGCAATATTTAAAATACAATCTGAGATCTCTATGTCTTTCAGGGAATTTTTTAAAAATCATAAATTTATAGAAATACAATGTCCTAGCATTATATCAAGTGCTTCAGAAGGCGGAACCCAATTATTTTCTGTAAATTAT
>Ga0209542_10006489_pt1 | contig 22738 bp, 29 predicted proteins | sample RifCSPhighO2_01_FD_184028 | JGI IMG/M metagenome (GOLD analysis project Ga0209542, IMG submission 184028) | Soil microbial communities from Rifle, Colorado - Rifle CSP2_plank highO2_0.1 (SPAdes) (version 2) | ecosystem: Environmental > Terrestrial > Deep subsurface > Rock core/Sediment ... | reverse complement strand
GAACAATATTTTCAGCGAGGATTCTAGCGGAACGGGAATTATTCTCCATCACTCGTAATCTAGAAGGATCTTTAAAGAGAAGACCGGGATTATTCTTTAATTCTTCAGCAATGGAAGTAGTATTTTGTAAGGCTTCAAAGGCATATTTTTTGTATCGTTGGATTTGCTGTTTTGTACCAATCATGTAACGTTCTGCCAATTCAGCAACACGAATCCTAAATGAAAGATCATTTCGCGGATGTTCATAACCGGGATAACCTACCATGCCGCCTACCGCAGAGTCAAGCGCAAAATTCCAGAGTTTTTCAAAATAAGGCATTTCTGGCACCCAGCTAGAAGCATCGCCTACAACTTGGCCTGCTAAATTAATTAATTCTTCTCTTTCCGGTTTTTGATAATGTTCATTTAATTTATTGATATTAGCATGCACGTGGACAGCCTGATCCGAATATCTTTTTGATCCAGTGTATTGTAAATAAACAACAAATTCAGCCAAAGGATAAAGATTTTCTGCTGTAGCAAGATGGCTTTCTAAACCATCGCCGTTCATTATAATCTTATTACCAGCACTTTCTACTAGGTGTTCCATTAATTTCAAATTATATTTTCCATATTGAGAAATATCAATATCTAATTTCCTGCCATAAGTATAAAATTGAATCTCTTTATTTCTGATCAGATCAGCAAAAGTAGGTTTAGTTTTCATATTTTAAGGTTTATATCTCTCCATAGTCCTTGGGAAAGGAATAGCGTCTTTCACCGTATCTAGACCGCAGATCCAGGCGATCAATCTTTCTACGCCCATGCCAAAGCCGCCGTGCGGCACGCTGCCATAGCGTCGAGTATCTAGATAAAATTCATACTGAGCAGGATCTTCGCCCTGAGCAACTAAGCGCTTCTTGATTTTTTCCAAGTCGTGTTCGCGATGAGAACCACCGACAATTTCTCCATAGCCTTCTGGCGCAAGGACATCGCAGCCTTGCACAGTTTTAGGATTCTTAGGATCTTCAGTCATGTAAAAAGCTTTGACCACTTTAGGATAATGAGTGACAATAACCGGAACATCATAGAGCTTGGTTAATTTTTCTTCTTCGATGGTTCGTAAATCCTTACCCCACTGCACTTTCATCTTGCATTTCTGATCAAGGATTTTAAGAGCTTCATCATAGGTCATGCGTACAAATGGTTTTTTTGCAGTTGGCTCAAGCTTTTTTGGATCACGTTGGAGTACTTGTAATTCAGCAGAATGCTTCTCTAGAACTTTCTTAACTACATGCTTAATCAGGCCTTCAGCATGATCTTGTATATCCTTGAATTCTGCCCAGGCCATTTCCATCTCGGCATGCCAGTACTCAGTCAAATGACGAGAAGTCTTACTTTTCTCGGCACGGAAACTAGGTGAAATAGTATAAATTTTTTCTAAAGCGAAGATAGCCGGTTCAGCATAGAGCTGCCAGGTCTGAGCCAGGAAGACGTCTTTTTTGTCAAAGTAATTGACACTGAATAATTCAGCTCCGCCTTCAGCTTGTACTGCCTGAAAAATTGGAGAATGATATTCGTAAAATCCTTGTCCACGAAAATATTCGTGGATAGCATTGAAGACGGTGCTGCGGATCTTGAGGATCGCAATCATTTTCTGACTGCGCAGCCACAAGTGGCGATTATCAGCTAAAAATTCAATAGATTGATCTTTGGTGATGGGAAAGCTTTCGCTGCTTCCCACTAAAGTATAAGAATCAACTTGAATTTCATAACCAGTAGGAGCTCTTTCGTCTTTTTTTATCTGACCGGTAATTTCCAGGGAAGCTTCTACTTGCAGGTGATCGATTTCTTCCCAGGTTTTGGCAAATTTTTCCCGCTCAAAGATGCATTGGATAGTATGACTGGAATCTCGCAAGATTACAAACTTGTATTTGTTACTGCCGCGTTCGCGATGGATCCAGCCTCTAACTGAAACTTTGCCTGAACCTTTGTGCATGGCTTCCTGGATGGATAAATATTGAATCATTGGAATCGTGGATGAGAGAAGGGTATAAAAATGTTTTTGTTAAGAAGATTTATTTTGCAGTAAAGAAATGTATATATACTACTTTCCCGTGCAAGCTACTATGAGAAATAGCATTTCCTTAGACGGGATAGTTCTCCGTTCAGTAGACATGGACAAAACCCGCAATTTCTATCAGGCCTTGCTCAATACTGAATTCAAAAGAGAACAGCATGAGAGCGGCCCAGCACATTATGCCGCACGCCCGGAGATGTTTCCGTTGCTAGAGATCTATCCTTGTAAAAAAGCGGTAAATCCGCCTTCTCCCATACTTACATTTCGAGCCTTGCGGCAGAGTATCATCAATGAAAGAATCCGGCATTTTCTACCGCAGGAGATGAAACAGCTTGATTACAATCAATGGCAGTTTCCTGATCCTGATGGTAGAATGATATGCCTGGTACAAGATAAAAAGGCAGAAGAATATATCGAGTTCAAAAGTGTTGGCTTATTATGCAATCATCTTGATGCGGCAAAAGAATTTTATGGCTCTTTATTTGGAGAAGAAGCTCTTGTTTGTAAAGAAACAGCGCTTTCCTCTACAGGTAAAGCGATCCGCGTTAAATATTTCTTTTCTCCTGCCGGGTCATCACCATATAAACTAGAGCTGCATTCTTCTGATGCCCTGGTTGTTCCCGCTTCACCAAGCCTGCTTTTTCAGGTCCATGATCTGGACCATTTTATAGATAAATTCGGAGAGAGGGTACAAGAGAAAAAAGAATCGCCACATCTCAGGCAGATTACTCTATATGATACCGACGGACGAAAAGTATACCTTCACCAAGCTGTTCCTGAACCGTCATGGCTGGACAGACTGGGCCAATATCTCGAAAGTAAGAGGCAGGATTAATCTTTTTCTTCCTCTCTCAGTATATTCATAATTTATTGTTCCATTTTCTGATCGAGCAATAGGAAAGGCAGTGCATCCTATTTGTTTTCTTCTTCTGTCGATACCTTCTTTTTTCAAAGGAGGATTAGTAATTTGATATTGCTGTCCACGATATTCCACTGTAGTTCCCCTAAACAAAAATTCGTAACCTGCAGTTTGAGGAATTTGTTTATATTTTAAATCTAGTATTTTTAATTCTGTTTCCACTTCTCCCGCAGATTTATATTTCGGACTTTTAGATCTAAGAAGGTCAAATAATCTGGCCGCATTCCAAAATTCAGAAACAGAAGGAGAGCGAGGCAAATCATATTTCTTTTCAGGATTTCTGGCGGCATCATCCATCAGATCATGAGTAAAATAAACAGCATCAATTTTAGCCAAGTATTCCTGGTCGAGTAAAGGACTTACTGCCCCTCTTTTTTTCCCAGTAATTGATTCCAGAGTCGCATCACTGATCTTATGAGTAATGGTTTGCGTCTGCTGACCGGATAATCCTAATTCAACTCTGATCTCGTTGTAATCAACTTTCCTTTCCGCCAGAGTAGACACCAAAAAATATCTTTCTTGGTTTTCTCGCAGATAGGAAAACAAAATGGTCTTAACCATACCTATATTTTTAGGCTCTACCTTTAGATCACGGGCAATATTTTTTTTGAATCCAATTTGTTCCCACAACTTAGCTTTATCTATGCAGGTTGCAGTTTCAGCAAAATATAGTATTACTGCTCCTTCTAAACCTGCAGTCGAGGAGCGGTTAATTTCTTGCGAGTCTGGAGAGGTGATTGCTCCTAAGAGAGAGTAGCCTGCGTCGATTTCTTGATACATGAGTAGTACCAGAGTAATTCATTTTAAAATATTATTCCAATATTTATGGAAAATAATCCCAAAAATAGACAAAATTTATATAAAAGTAGAACATATGTTCCAATATGGAAAGAATTATCGACGAAAAAGACCAGCAGATCCTGGAAGTGCTGAAGGAACATGCCGATTATGCGGTACGGCAGATTGCTAAAAAGACTGGTTTGCCCATCACCACAGTACATAACCGCATTCAAAAGCTGAAGAAAGAGAAGATCATCAAGCGATTTACAGTCGATCTGGATTATCATAAGCTAGAGGAAGGATTCAGGGCGTATGTCCTCGTTTCCGTCAATCTGGCTCTGCTCAAGCAGAAAAATAAGTCGCAGTATCACGTAGCCAGAGAGATACGGCATTTTCCGTTTGTAGAACGGGTGGATATTGTTTCGGGCGGAACAGATCTAGTAGCTATGATCCGAGTTAAAGGCGTAGCTGAGTTTGATCAAGTGCTGCTGACAAAACTACAGAGAATAGAAGGAATAGACAAAACACAATCGTTGATTGTGATACATGAGGAATAAACAAGATGGTTAATCCTTTCTTCCAATTGCTGACTCTGTTTTTCGTGATCTTTGATCCCTTAGCCAGTTTTGTCATCTTTACAGTAGCAACCAGCTCTATGCACCAGAAAGAGCGCCAACGAACGGCAACTATTGCGGTGCTGGTAGCCGCGACGATTTCTTTTCTAGTATTGCTCTTTGGACAAAGCTTGTTGCAGTTGTTTAATATGAATATAAGAGAATTTCAGGTAGCGGGCGGCATCGTCTTAGCAATCCTAGGGTTAAAGATGGTGTTAGGATATTCTTTGATAGAAGTAGATCGAGTAAAAGGGGATTCCAGCTGGGCTATCGCTTCTATTATTGGAACTCCTTTGCTAACCGGGCCGGCAGCAATTACTTCCATTATCATTTCCGCCAGCAGTTATGGCAAAATCATTACCGGCTTAGCTGTGGGAATAGTCTTAGCGGTAACAGCAATCCTCTTTTACAATACCAAGCGAGTTAGCCCTATTTTGGGAAGAACAATGATCCAAGTTATTTCTACGATTTTAGGATTAATTACTTTAGCCTGGGGCGTTAAGTATGTATTGCAAGGATTTTAAAAAATTAACAAACTTACTCAAAAATTCTTTATTGCATCGTATACAATACTCTGCCTAAATTATGAATTAAACTGGTCATTCTTAACAATCTGGTCAAAACTCGGTTGAAACCGGGAACTTTCTGCACTTCTTCTTCTAGAGCTACCAGTTCCTGGTCAAAAGTTCTTTTCAATTCTGCTTGTTTAAATGCTAACTCAGGATCTTTATTATACGCTGCTTTCATGGTCGTGACATAGTAATCATGCATCTTGACCATGTATTGCTGTACTTGAGCTTGGACAGGAGCGGGCATTTTCAGGGTGTGGGCATGCCTGGCGGTACGACGCACTTCGTCAGCAATAGCTTCAATGTAAAATCCGATGAAGTGGGCTCGTAAAATATCTAAGCCCGATAACTTAAAGTTGCGCAATGCTTTCATAGGATTGCGGAGATTGTACAGAATACTTCTGTACAAAAGGAAGTACAACCTATTTACATCCTGATCGCGCTCATTAAGACTATCATAATTATCTTCTTCAAAGATCTGCTGGGTCTCTTTCATCATGGTCCTGGTAACCAGGTCCATCTTGCGGATCAGTTCTTCCACAGAAACAGAATCCATGTTCAGAAAATCTTTGGCAATGATAGTGTCAGAAGTTTGCTCCATTATCTCCAGAGCGATGAGGGATTGCACAATGCGCTGCAGTTCTTTGACTTTGCTCTTAACTTCCTTTCCGCGCAAAATGATGCGGGGATAATTTTGAATGTAAGTAGAACAGACTTCCCGTTCGATCGTATACTCGCTCTTGCCGTCGACGTAAATTATTTTTTCGCGTTCCTCGCCTTTCTCATCATTTTCTTTCTTGCTGAGAAGAAGATTCGGTCCGGATTCCTGAAGATAGACTAAGTCCCCTTTCTTTAGGCTATTTTGACCAACCCATTCCTTGGGTAGGGAAACTACAAAGCTGCTTTTCCCAAAGGAAATAAGCCGACGGTATTCCATGATTATGCCCCCAAAATGATATTTAACTAGTAAATTTTATATATACAGCAAGCATATACGCTACACTTATAGGTATGACCAGCTATATAGCATTAAGAGAATGTATTTATATTTAAATGTTGTGAGACTAACGGTTGGGTAGAGGGGTAAATTATTTTGAGGGTGATATGAAAAATGAAATTTGCAACTACAACTGTATCATTGGCAGCGCTTCTTTCTACGGGTTGCGCGAAACCATACATTCAAAATGAAGTAGCCTATGCTAAAGCACATCACAAACTTGGAACGAATGAGCATGTAGATTTGGTGTGTGTCAGAAGCAGGGGAGGAGCAACAGTTTCAGAAAAGCACGAATTCCGCTTTGGTGCAGATATCTGTTATGGAAAACTTCCTGAAACTAATTCTGAAAAAACTTATAGCATAGAAGTACCAATAGTTGGAAAACAAGAAGCTGAAGTTGCTGGGACAACCAAGAACAACCTAGTAAAAATAAGTGTTCCTTTTATAGAATATCGGCTTGGTGAGGCAGGTGTTAATTTTCCAGGTACCTTTCCTGATGATTTAGGAATTCGCTCTGCTACTGCAAAAGATCTCACTTTCGCAATCTGGGCTGCAGGAGGATATGATCTTAATATTCTTGCTTCAGAAACTACTTACAAAACCGGCGGGGGATCGGTAGATAATATTCCAGGAATAGAAGTTAAAGGAAATTTTTATAGTGAGATAGGTCATGAAGTGATTTTTTTTGGAAAAGTTCCAGTAACCTTAAGCATCAAAATACCAGAAGATGGAAATGTTGGTGTAATCGCAGGCAGCGGCTATAAGCTGCAATGGAAATAGTTGATTAATTAAATTGAGTGGTAACACAAGTTTAAATAAAGTAAAGTCTTACTTAGAAAAAAGGGTTAGGGGTGGTTGATGATTGGCTAAATACAAACCAAAGACGTTTGTAGTAACTTCAGCTCAATGCCGGGATGAAGAGGCTGATAGTATTGTTAATGAAGAATTCTATGCTACCTTAGAAAAATATTGCCAAGAGAGAGATGCTGAATTATTAGTCATGCCCCTGGCGGGCAGAACTGCTCACGACGATGTGTTTGATGATGAAGTTCTAAAATATCTTCTGCGCCGTGATAAAAATTTAAATGAAAAGATTAAAGTAAGTAACAATAGTATTCGCCCACAGCAAATTGATCCGGTCACTGGTTTAGGAAGGTTCACTCAGAGTGATGTTACTACTATTTTTGCCAGTCCAAAACAGCGGTTTAAAGTTATTCCTAACAGTAATGAAAGTTTGCCGAAAGTGTTAATGACGACAGGTGCAGTCACTCATCCAAATTACAAGGATGACCGGATCGGAAAGATCGCGGCAAGAGATCATGTCTATGGCGCGATCGTGGTGGAAACAGAAGGAGCGATCCCTTATCATTACCGCCAACTTACTGCTAACAGGAATGGAGAGTTTGTGGACTTAGGTGTAAAGTATACTCCTAAAGGGACTGAACCCTGCAGCTTAGAAGCCCTCGTACTTGGAGACTGGCATATCGGCGATACTGATCCTGCGGTGATGAAAGCAACTTTTGAGATGATCCAGAAGCTAAAGCCCAAAAGAATCGTTTTGCATGATTACTTCAATGGCCATAGCGTAAATCACCATGAAAATGAAAAGCTCGTAAGCAGGGCTATGGCTTATGCTCAAGGTAGAGCATTGTTAAAAAAAGAATTACAGGATAATTCTGCGGGATTACATCTTATACGAAAAGTTGCCGGAGATGAAACAGAGATAATAATACCTGCCGCAAACCATCATGAATTTTTGGACAGATATCTGCAGAAAGGAAAATATCTCGAAGAAGATCATAATTGGGAAGTGGGACATGAATTAGCATTAGCCTGTTACAATCCGGAAAATCCTAAACTGCGCATCAAGAATCCTCTGCAAGAAGGACTAGCCCGTTACGGAGGAATTCCTGAAAATGTAACCTTCTTAGACCGCAATCAGGATTACAAAGTCTTAGGTTGGCAATTAGGCGCGCACGGTGATAAGGGCGGCAATGGGGCAAGAGCTTCTGTAAATGGTCTGGAAAACTCGTACGGTAAAAGTGTCTCCGGGCATTCACATACTCCTGAAATACTGAGAAATACATTTAGAGTGGGAACCAGCACTTATCTTAGCTTAAGCTACAATGATGGCCCCAGCAGCTGGATGAACACTCATGGCTTGCTCTGGGCAAATGGGAAAGTGCAATTAGTGAATATCATTGACGGCAAGTGGAGAAGAGAGTAAAGCTCTCTATTTCAACCAAATGAATATACTCTATTAAGACAGACTTTATATTGACTTCTTTTTTATTTTAAGGTATGCTATCCTGGCCATCAACAAAAAATATGATAGCTGCCCTAGCAGGAGCAGGAGTGGCTTTAGCCATTTATCATAGCGGCCGCACCTATACAGAAAAAGAACCAGAAAAGCGCGGAGGTTATGTTCCTGCTTCTGCTATACAAAATGCCATCGATTCAACAGTGCAAATAAAAACTTCAGTCGATCTGGAAGAGAAAGTTTTCGATTCTTCCAGCAAAGTATGGTTAGGTACAGGTTTAGTTCTTCAGGATTCGCAAACCAAGGACTTTTACGTTCTTACCGCCGAGCATGTAACTGCAGATGAAATGTATATGGAAAAAAGCAAAGGGAAAACAGAAAAAGTAAAAGTACACTCGGTTAAGATGGAAATAAATGAACATGAAGCAATAGTAATGAAAGAAGATGAAAAACTAGACATAGCTTTATTGAAACTGGATCAGCAATATACTGGCACTTATTTTCATAGAAAAGTTGCTAATCAGCTCTATCCCGGCGATTATATTATCGGCGTGGGCTTCCCAAAAGAGGAAAAGGAAGATTTATTTATTAAAGAAATATATTACGGGCGAGTCCAAAAAACAACAGGAACACTCACTATTCTGGATTTAACAGTTATCGGCGGCACTTCCGGTTCCGTCGCTTTACGAGTCTATGATAAAGATCTAAGCATGGCTGGAATAGTTAAAAATACGAAGGGGATTACTCCTTTGGAAGATCTGCATTCTTTCTTAAAAGGTACTCCTTTAGAAGATGAATATTTGTAACCAAAGTCGCCTTGGCCTCAAACAGAAAAGTCTTTAAACTTCTTTTCTCTTTTCCCGGAAGATGAATTACCTACTAAGAGGATGGAATATTACCTTCAATTCCATCAAAAAACATAAGCTGCTTTTTGCGCTGATTGTGATCCTGCAGATTTTAATGGTGGCTTCTTCGTTATGGTTAGGTACTCATTATGTCCTTAAAATATTGGCAGACACGCAAGGAGTTATCTCCCCGCTAGAGCAAGCAAATTATGATTCAGAGCAGATCAAGGAGGGAACGCCTTTCACCCCCGATTACACTTCTATTTACAACAGTTATCAATCGATGCTCAAGAATGTGACCACTTTTGCAGTTTGGATGGCGGTTCTCTTTTTAGTGCTTAATGGAATTATTTGGCTGCTCAGCCATCGCCTCTTCCAAGAGGGAGTACAAAAATTAAACCTGCAGAATCTGAAAAATATCATCAAAGAAACAGTACCCTATTTCCTCAAAACCTGGAGCGCAGCGGTGATTCTTTTTGTTCCAGCCATGATCGCATCATATTATGTGCTGATCCATTATATCCGACTCAGTGATTCCTTTTCGACGGTGTTATTTATTCTCAAAATAGTGCTGGCGGTAAAATTAGTGCTATATTATTTTCTGCTAGTAGCTTTGGTCGCAGCCAGGGAAGTTTCCTGGAAGAATTTTGCAAAAAGCTGGGTGCGGCTTTCTATCTTCAATTCTTCTAAAGCAGTTTTACTTTTTCTGCTCAATGCCGCAGCGCTTTCCCTTTCTTTTACTGCATTGTATGCAGCAACGGAGTATACCGAATCAATCATCTTACTGTTGGCAACAGGCTTGTTGACCATATTTATGGTAGTGCTGACCAGAATTTTCTGGATCGCTACTGTAAAAGAAATAGACCAGAGCAAATAAAAAGAAAAGATATAATCTAAAAACATGAAACGAATTATCATTGACACTAACGCCTGGATGGCCATTACTGAATTCAGATTAGATATTTTTGCCGCTTTAGAACGGGATTGCGATTTTTCATATCAGATTATAGTTTTACCGGAAATAATAGCAGAGTTGGAAAAAATTGTTTCCGAGCAACGAGCAAAATTCCGCCAGGCCGCGCTGCTGGCCATGGGAATTATGAAAGTAAAAAAAATTGCTGTCGTTTCGGATAAAGGAGAAAGTAAGCCGGATACGGTGGACGATCTCTTGGTGCAACATTCAAAGAAAGGCGATCTGGTTTTGACCCAGGATGCAGCCTTAAAGAAACGATTGAAGAAGCCCTATCTAACTATCAGGCAGAAGAAAACTATACTCTTGGTAAAGTGAATTATTGCATATATTAGAATTCACTAACTATTAACGCAATCTTTTTAAAGGCAAAAATCTCTGCTCAGGAAATAACTCCACAAAGGTGATCATTTATGAATATATTAAAAGACATCCCGCCCGGTAATGAAAATGAAATAAATCTGATTATTGAAATTCCCAAAGGAATGCAGAATAAATATGAATATGACAAGGAGCATAAAATTTTTGCTTTAGACCGCGTATTATATTCTCCTTTCCATTATCCTGCCGATTACGGTTTTGTGCCGGGAACCTTATGTGAAGATGGCGATCCTTTAGACGGTTTTGTGATCCTGAATGAACCTACTTTCCCGGGAATCTTGGTGAAAGTGCGGCCGATCGGAGTAATAGAGATGGTTGACAATGGGGAACAAGACAATAAGCTCTTATGCGTGGCTGTAGCTGATCCTTATCATAAGAATTTCAAGGACGTAAAAGATCTTTCCGATCACTTCTTAAAATCAGTAAAACACTTCCTGGAACATTACAAAGATCTGCAGGGCAAAAAAGTTGAAGTGAAAAGCATCAAAGGAGTAAAGGAAGCGAAAGAAGAGTTTGCCAGAGCCGTGAAGCGATTCAAGAAGTGATTTTTAATATTTTTATTTAATTTACTTTTCTATTTTCTTAAAGAGATTTAGTTAAATACTTTTTAATAGTGCTTTCAAGCAAGGATAAAGAGAATGGTTTTTCCAGGAAATGAACTGCCCCGGCAGCCATCCATTGCTGCTGAAATTCTCCTCTTGAAGACATACCGATAACCCGAACTTGAGCATAATGTTGGCGTAATTCTGCGCAGGCTTCATACCCATAAGGACCGGGCATCTCGGTATCCATTAAAATGAGGTCATACTCATTCTTAGCATGGTTAGCAAGGACTTCTTTAGAGTCAGGAAGAGTGTCAACCAAATATCCATTTAGGGAGAGTGCCCTCTGAAAAGCGCGGGAGAGTCCCATTTCATCGTCCACGATGAGGATTCTTGATTCAGTCATTTTTATTTCAAAATGAGGATTATATTTAAGACTTTAGAAGATAAGTTATGAAATAAGTTATGAAACCGATCTACGGAAAGATACGTGGAAAAGATAAGTATAAAAATAAATAAATTATCCTACTGCTATGAAAAGAGGGAAGAGTAAAGAAGCAAAGCCGTCAAAATTAAAAAAATTCTTCAGAAAACTAGGTCCTGGTTTTATCACCGGAGCATCTGATGACGATCCGTCAGGAATAGGAACGTATTCCCAGACTGGAGCGCAATTTGGCTACAGCCAGCTTTGGACGGCCTTATTTTCTTTTCCGTTCATGACTGCAGTTCAGGAGATGTGCGGCCGGATTGGCATCGTTACTGGAAAAGGCCTGGCCGGAGTAATGAAAAAACATTATTCAAAAGCAATTTTATATTTCTGCGTCCTGATTTTGTTGATTGCCAACACCATCAATATTGGGGCAGATCTAGGCGCCATGGCCTATTCCGGGCAATTAATCTTTGGTATAAAATTTATTTATTGGCTCCTGGGAATAACCTTGGTAACCCTTCTCTTAGAGATCTTTGTTTCCTATCGCTTGTATGCAAAAATACTCAAGTATTTCACTTTTTCCTTGTTTTCATATATAGTGGTGGCTTTTCTGGTAAAGCAAGATTGGTCTGCAGTTTTAATTTCCACTTTCATTCCCAGTATTTCGTTTACCAAAGAGTACTTGCTTAATATTGTAGCTATTCTCGGAACAACCATGTCACCCTACTTATTTTTCTGGCAGACCAGCGAGGAAGTGGAGGAAGAAGTAGAAGCAAAAGAATTACGAGAGATGGGAAATGGCGTGCCAAAATTTCACGCTTCCAGAATAAAAGATATGAGAACCGACACTATCTTAGGGATGTTTTTCTCAAATCTGATTATGTTCTTTATCCTGGTTACGACCGCTTCAACCTTGGGCGCACATGGAATCACTGATATTCAAACTGCGGATCAGGCCGCTCAGGCTTTAAGGCCCTTCGCCGGTGATTGGGCCTATTTATTATTCGCGCTAGGAATCATCGGTACCGGCTTACTGGCCGTGCCGGTTTTAGCTGGTTCAGCATCATACGCTTTAGCAGAAACCTTCAACATGAAAGAAGGGCTCTATCGGAAATTTAAGCAAGCCCATGGATTTTATGGAGTCATAACTCTAGCAACGATCGTAGGATTAATTATCAACTTTACTACTATTCCGCCGTTTAAAATTCTGTATTATACCGCCATCCTCAACGGCCTGGTGGCTCCACCGCTGCTGGTAATGATTATGCTCATTTCAAATAATAAAAAAATTCTGGGAGATTATACCAACAAAAAAATGTCAAATATTCTTGGTTGGGGTATTACTGGAATAATGAGTCTCTGCGCCATAGCCCTGATAATCAGTTTAATTATTTAGATTCAAACTATTATTTTAGACTTTGAGCTTTTCTAAAGAGGATAACTTTAGTTTTGCAATCTTTCGATGCAAGGTTTCCGGTTGTAAATTCAGCTTCCGGGCAGTTTCAGCAACTTTCCAGCGGTATTCCTGCAGCGACTGGGATAGAAATTGTTTTTCAAATTCCCGTTCTGCCTGCTTCCAAGTAAGGCCGTTATGCGGCAGTATTTTTGCCAGGTTCCGTGAAAGAGTCGGCACTTCTTGATACATCTTTTCCATTTTCTGCGGCTGGATAATATCTTTATATCCTTCCAACGTAAAGCGAATGGTCTGATCAATCAGTTTTTCTTGAGGAGAGCTGGTAATGGGCTGCTCGCGGCGGAGATCGGTCAGGTGAAGGTCTAAGCCCTTGATGGCCCGATGCACGCTGCGCCGGTCTAGGCCGATAAATTTTGCCAGCTGGGAAATATTTCCATTATGAAGATGCAGCTGATTTTTCAAAAATTCAGCCTTAAATTTTCTTTTTGCTTCATGAAAAGAGCTTACCGCCGGGATGTAAAATTTTATAGGAAGCTGATGCTGTAATTTATCAGTAAGATCTGATTGAACCTGAGGAACGTAGATACCCCAGCTCTTCTCCATGGTTTCTTCCAGCAGCAGGGCTACTTTTCCTTTAATGGTTTCTTCAAGATCGTGTTTATTCATGGCGCGGTGACATTTTTATTTTTCTCATTCCCAATATTGTTCCTACAGGCAAGCCATATAAGAAAATAATTGCCGCAACTATAATTTGTTTGCCGGAAAGAAAATAACCGGTCAGAAACAAAAGATAATGGACCATCCAGAGGTAAGAAGAAGGTTTGACAAACTCAATGATAGCAAGAACTATGGAAAAAAGGAGAAAAAAAATATTCAGCTGAAATGATAAAAAATAAGCAATACTCAGAAAAGTGAAAACAAAAAGAACTCTGGACATAATTATAAAATATTTTTCTCCAGCCGGGAGTTCTTCTTTGGCAATATAGGACAGTAAAAATCCAACGGCTAAACCGCAAAGGGAGAGAAGAGGTATAAGAAAATTGCTAGTTAAATTTTGGTAATCAGTAAAATAAAAAGCAAGAGCGTTCATTTCAGTTCCTCTTTGAAGTTTTCCAGAAAACGAGGCCAGTCTTCTTCTTTGATAACCGCGCCGCAGGCGTTGGGATGACCGCCGCCATGTCCTTCTATGCCGACCAGAGCTTTCTCTAAAGCTTGAGCAATAGGAAATTGCGCCCGGAGACTACATTTCATAGAACCTGACTTGGCTCGGGCGATAATTACTACTTTTTTAGGATAGACCGCAGATAATTCATTGGCGATATTAGCAGTAAAAGACCATTGGGCGGAATCATAGGTAAATAAAATGATCTTGCTTTTGGTGATATTCTTCTTAGCCTGACCCAGGACTTCTTCATACTTCTGGTTGACTTTTTCAAAACGGCGGTGGAGAAATTTTCCCTGAGCTGAACTCTCCTGAAAGATTTCTTGCGGAGATTTTATTTTACTTAAGATCTGGATTGATTTCCGTACTTCCGGGCTGGGTCCTTTCTGCAGGAAGAAGAATAATTTGACTAATTTTCCGACGGGATGTTTGTACAAGGCAGTGGTCAAGTCGCATTTTTCCGGCAGAAAATCAGGATACTTTTCTATAAATTGGGAAATGAAATCAGGCATATGCCAATCCGCGAGACTGCCGGCAGCAGCGATCCAGAGATCGTCTTCATTTTGAGAAACCTGGTAAGCCATCCTGGTCGTCGGCACGTAAGCATCAGGGGATTTAATCCGGGGGTTGAAGTAATGAACATGCTTTAGCTCTTGCGGCTGATGATGATCGATCCAGAAGATCGGTACTTTTACCGCATCTACAAAATCCTGGCTCAGGACAGGAATATCCAAGACAAATATTTTATCAGGTTGAAGTTCTTGCACTTTACGCACAAATTGTTCATCTATTTTTGAAGTGGCGGTAACGCGTAAGCCTTTCCCTTCGCGATGGATTCGATATAAGAGCAGGAAAGAACATAAGCCATCAGCATCAGAGTCATATAAGAAAAGAGGGTTCTTAGAATTTTGAAGTTCTTCTCGGAGCAAGGCGATTTGGGGAGGGGTTAACATAGCAGTAAAAGATTTCCTGCATTTTTAAAGGTTTAGTGAAGATTGGCGCTGTCCAGAATTGAGGTAAAAGCCACCCTGGCCGAGCGCTCGACCCATCCTCATTTGTAAAATAGAAAGGATGGGACTTAATTTTTTCCTAAAGGCTAACATTCTCTCGCGCTCTTCTTGGCCAGGCGGGTGACTTTTGGACAACCTGAAGATTTAGATAGAGCAATAAAGAAAAGTTAATAAACGTAAAGCGCTGTGAAAAAGGGATGAAGCCTGGTGATGCAACTCCCGATTTTAGGCTACCAAACATGGATGGGGAAGATACTTCCCTGCATGATTTTAAGGGAAAATGGGTGGTACTGTATTTTTATCCGAAGGATGACACGCCAGGTTGCACCATTGAAGCAATTGATTTTTCTGCATTACAAAAGCAATTTCTAAAATTAGGAGCAGTTATTCTGGGCGTAAGTCCTGACTCGAGCAAGAGTCATTGCAGTTTTACCGAAAAACATAATCTAAATATTACTCTACTTAGCGATCCGCAAAAAGAGGTTTTGCAAAAGTATAAAGTGTGGGGCAAGAAAAAGTTCATGGGCCGTGAGTATCTAGGCCTGTTACGGACAACCTTCCTGATTGATCCAAAAGGAAAAATTGCCCAGATATGGGAGAATGTCAATGTTAAAGGACATGCGCAGGAAGTGTTAGATACCCTGGCGAAATTGTCAAAAAAATAATGTAGTAAGGTTTAATCAGTCAAGACGGTAAGAGCTTGGTTTAGGGTTTATGGGATCTACGAAACTAAAGAGGAATTGGTCGTTGATGGATGCTTTAGTCCAGAAGCATTACTTGCAAAGCCGCGGGTTTGTCTATGTGGGAGATTCAGCTGAGGATCCCAAATCACCGTATTTCGATGAAGATCTTTTCTATAAACTGCAGGATGCTAAAATAGAAAAGATTCCGGCGTTTGAACGCACTTCTGCTCAATATCTATATTTGGGGAGTAAAGAAAAGAAGTTAGAGGGAGTATTCTCTTTCTATGCCATCCTGCCAGAAGAGGAAGAGGAAAAAATTCCTGATACCCTGCGTGAAGGGCAGAGAGTACCAGCGCCGGTGCAAAAAAATTCTTTAGAAGCTAAAACTATTATTAGAAGGCTGCCTTCGAAACTGCTGCGGGAACTGGACCAGTTAAATGTGCTCTATGAAAATGTCCAAAGCTTTCATTTTAAATCTAAAAGGCAACTATTTCCTCACACCCTTAGTCTTGATGATCTGCTTACTTTAAGCAGGATGGAAAATAGTAAAAATCCCTTAGATTATAGCAAGCTCTTGAACAAAACGGTTAGTGAAGAGGACCGAAAAGCAAGAAAAAGCCTGGATCATGGTCTACGTAATTCACCGCTAGTGCAATTAATAGGGAGAAATCTCTATGTTCTTTCTCAAGAAGCAAGAAGCGGAAGATATGCCGCCGTCGTTGATGCGCAATATCTTCCGGAAAATTACCGGGTCTGATTAAGATCTTTTGTTAGATTTCACAACGATTTGTAATATTGCACCAGATTAACAGTATGATTAGAATTTTCAATAGAACCTGTAGCATCCTTGTATTGCGGAAGTTTCCACAAAGACATAGACCGAGGCATTATTTGCGGAGGACCTACAGGAATTCCTGGATTCAAAGAATCGTGAGGTAAGGCCACGGAGTAATATTGGACACCTAAATATTGATTCTTATAATCATCAGAGCGAGCAAAGTACATCGCCTCTTGAGGTTTATGTTCTTCTATAAGCCAACGATAGAATTCTTCCTGAGTCTCACCTTTAAGCATTTCACTTTTTTCGATTCGTAATATAGTGAGTTCGCCGAGCCACGTCAAAGGATAAATAAGGTCTTTTCCTGCACTTAAAATCCTACTATGACCATTGCAACCGTTAAATCGTAATTCTAGTAAAGCCATTTTTTATTTTTTTGATTCCTCCAAATATTTTTTGAATGCTCGTAATTTTATTATTCATTTAAATAATTTTTGTTTTTCCTAAGAATAATAACAGAATTGTAACCAGAATTTAAAAAGAAATTTCCATCACAGAAAAAATTATTTTGCCTCTTCCACTTTTTTTATCATCTGAGCAATCACATCAAATCCATTCTGCCAGAATTTTTCTGAAGTGATGTCCGCACCAACTGCTTTAGTGATTTCTAATGGTGATTGGCTTCCGCCCTTGGCTAACATTTCTACAATCTTGTCCGCGTAGGCTGGCCCTTTTTGCTTATAGGTCTCGTAAAGAGCCAGGGTTAGTAAATTTCCGAAGGCATACGCATAGCAGTAGAAAGGAGTATGAAAAATGTGGGGAACATAGCACCATTCATAGGCATAAATGTCATCGACTTCAACTCTAGGGCCAAGCTGTTTGCGTAAGTCCTGCAGGTATACTGCGCTAATCTCATCAATGGTTTTTCCTTCTTCTAACATTTTATGAGCCTTGATTTCAAAGCGGACAAAGCCGGCCTGACGGATGATAGAAGCATAAATCTCATCCAGCTTGGTGAAAAGTAAATTTCTGGCCCGATCAGGATATTTTTTCAATAAACGCTCTGATAAAACCATTTCAGAAAAGATGGAAGCGGTCTCGGCTAAAGGCAGAGGAGCATGAAAAGTAAATTCAGTATGATTTCTGGCCAGATTATGATGAATGCCATGCCCTAATTCGTGAGCGAGGGTGGAGACATCGCGAAGTGTACCGGAATAGTTCAGCAGCACGTAGGGATTTAATTTAGAGGTAACGCTACAGCAAAATGCTCCCGTATCTTTATTTTTCTGCACCTGAGAATGGACATGGTCGGCCTGGAGGATGTTCAAGGCTTCCTGATGGAAAGCCGGAGAGAAATCTTTGAAGGTTTCCAGTACCGTAGAAACGGCTTCATGGTACGGAATTTGTTTCTCTTTTTTCTTCTGCATAGGAGCGTAAAGATCAAAGCGGCGCATTTTTTTGAGGCCGACTTTTTTTCGTTTCAATTCAAAGAAGCGGTGAAATAAGGGTTCATTCTTTTCGCAGACTTTGAGCAGCGCTTCGACGGCCTGATCAGGGATATCATTGCCCATGTTACGAACATTGATTGGGCTTTTGTATCCGCGCAAATGCACATTTTCTTCGCGCCAGTCAGTAGTGATATTTCTATAGATTTCTCCGATGACGTCTTTATGTGTCTTGTACTTGGTAAAAAGAGTTCGGTAGGCGGCTTCTCTTTTTTTGGGAGAAGGATTGCGGACAAAGGTCAGCAATTGTTCTTGTCCCATGGTCTTTCCTTCAAACTCATATTGAAATTGAGAACAAAGAATATTGTAGATGCTGTTTAAGGCCGAGATGCCGGTCACATCTTTGAGATTGATGACTTTCTCTTCTTTTTCATCCAGAATGTGAGGCTTAGACTTGTACATCTTTTCTAAAAAGTATTTATTTTTGCCGCTGGAGTTCATCAGCCGTCGCGCTTCTTTTTCCGGCAGCTGTTTAAACCACAAGCCAAAAAAGAGCAGGCGGTTATTGATTTTAGTGAGAAAATTTTCCACCTGAGAAAGTAAGGCTCCGGCTTTCTGATTACCTGAATCTTCGGCAAACCAGAGCTGGGCATAACTGCCGACCTTGCTGTTCAGGATCTGCAGCTTTTCCAGCTCGTTCAGCAGGGAGAGAAAATCTTTGGAGGAGATAGAATCAGTTAAGCGGGGACGCCATTGCTCAATCTGCTTGGCTAATGTTTCTATTTCCGCAAAAACCTTTTCTATCGTAGCAGGTCTGATTTCTTTTAAATCCCAGGAAGAAGTCTGATACTTTTTCATTTACAATCTCATATGCAGATATGATCCTCGCCTTCATCAAAACTGGTATTGCATTGCGAACAGTATTCTCCGCGCTCTAAAAGGGAGCCAGCATTATCACAGGATTTATCTGTACACTTCTTTTGTCCTTTTTTGTAGGCTTCTACCGTGATCTTCTCACCGCAGCTGCCTTTGCAGAGATATCTAATACTAGACATAATTCACCTTTTTTAGCATTTGAAGAAGTTATCATTTATAAAAGTATACCAAAAGACTCAAAATTCTGTTAAGAATTTTGCGCCTTTTGTATATACAAAGGAGTAAATTTTTTCAAAATTTAAATCCTTTGGTATATTTGTGAACTCGAAGCATGTAAAATCATTCTTTTTACTTCACTTTTAGAACATAACTATTATAAACCACTAATGGAATATGACTGCTATGGCTAAGCCTAAATACAAATTTTTCCGGCAGACAGAAAAAATCAAGGAAACGATTAAAGCTACACACGATCCAATCAAGGAATGGCATCCTGATCCAAAGGGTTATTTCTTAATACGAGTAAATGATAAAAAGAAACGCCTCGAGGCCGGCTTCTGCACCTACAAGCATGAGATCATCAAGATGGTGCATGGCCAAGGCGCGATTGAAGTGTATAATACCATAGTTAAAAAGAAACTTGTTTCCAGACTGGAACATGCTGCTTATCTAGGCAAGGAACTGTATAAAGCAGAGCTAGCATTAAAGTATGGAAAAAAATATAGGCAGGAATTTCCTTTAGAATTCTTAGATAAAGTTAAGGTAAAAGTAATAGATAGTTAACGCCTACTCATGAAGCAAAAAAGTACGCTAAAACAGAAAGTTAAAAAAAGTCTTTTAGCCAGTCTTACCTTAGTAACAGCTTTAGCGCAGACTAGTTATCCTGAGCAGAAGGTAAGTCAAATATTATGTTCAGCAGCATATGATTATGATTTCTTAGTGGATAGTTCTGCTCTGCCGCAAATCAAACGCTACCGCCAGTTGAAATTAAAGCCAGAAGAAGTTTGTTTTCCTGAAGACACCGCAAAACCAAATGCCGCGATCATCTATCCTTCCTTTGACCCGGAAGGAAAAGCGTTTTACAATGCCTCAGCTCTGGAATTTCTAGCCAAAATAAAAAGTAAGTACGATACGTTTGTCTATGTAAGCAAATGCGGAGAGGATTTTTACCCTTACCTTTCTACGTTGAGCGAGATAGAACTTCTCGTAATGATGGGTCATGGAAGTTCTCGATCTCTGCAGTTAGGTCCGGTACAAGAATATTGTGAAGAAGAAAAAAATGAGCTGAATTTGTCTGATCAGTTTTTAGCCAGGTATGATTTTTCTTTTCTTACCAAAGATGCAACCATCTTCCTGGATTCCTGTTCCAACGCCGAGGGCGGGAGAAATGCCGATAACTTTGCAAACTTTATAGCCAGCGTTTCACAAAGAAGAGTTATTGCTTCGCAAACGGATTTTTCTGCATCGCAAATAGAGATCACCTCACTCTATCCCTTAGATCTCAGGATCGTGGTGGCGGGACAGGATGAAGCTTATGACACCAAGAAAGAAGTCCTCGCGAAAGGTTTATATTTCATAAAAGATTAGTTTTCTCTATGGCAAAGAAGTGGAGTTTATTTGGCAAGAAGCAGCAACATGCTCCAGCCAAAGCAGATGTGCTTACTGATGTAGAAGCCATCAGCGAATTTCTAAGTGAGATCCAGGTTGACACTAAGGAATTGCTGGTTCAGCTCAAAAAATTAAAGGAATTAGAACAGGAATATCATGTAGCTTCTTCCGGACTGCTACATATCAATCTGGAAACTCAGGGTAAGATTTTGGATAAACTTCTTGAACGATATGGTTTTTTTCAGAATGATGTGGATGTAAATGGCTTGCGCATGAAGTTGATTGCCGCTGAGTTTTTGAAACGATCGAAGAAAGCGGGCATGGATGATCTAGTCAGACAGAAAGAAAAAGATAAGAGATGGATGATGTTGTGGTAAATAGAGATTATTTAACCTAAATATTTATTAAATTTTAAAGAGTGAATTGACGGATGGATATAAAAGATCTTCAACAGCGACAAGCTGAGTATGATGTCGACTATTGGCAGCATAATCATTCTGAATTTGAGAAGATCAGGCATATTACTTTGCATCTAGGAAATCTTCTGGGAAAGTTGACCAACTATTGCGAGCGGCAAGAACATGGAGGAAATCATCCTACCACTCAAATACAAGAAGAAGTCATTCCTGATCTACAAATGTATTCTTTGCAATTGGCTAATCTTTTAGGAGTAGATGCTGGAGAGCGTTACCTGAGCCGCTTAGAAGAAAATATCAAAAGATTGTCTAAAAAGTAATTGTAGTTCTTGTAATATATTATTAAAAAAATAATTATAGTAATAAGCCTAACTTGAAAAAATCCTATACTTTTCCTTTCCTTCAATCTCAGCAATAATTCTTTTGACAATTAATTGTTTAGGATCAGGAAGTAGTTTAACTCGTTCTTTGATATCTTCAAAGTTTTCAAAGGGCTTTTCTTTCCTGGCGTTGAGTACTTCCCACATGTGTTTCTTTCCCACACCTGGCAGTAATTCTAGCTGGTGCATTCTCATGCTTAAGGGCTGAGCCTTGTTGAAGAATTCGACAAAGCGGGCTTCTTGCGCGCTAACGATTTCTTCCACTGCCTCGGAAAGGGTATTGGCAGCAGTAGCAGTCAGTTTTTCTGCCGGGATCTTACCTTTAATGTGATGGATTTCATCGCGTTTTCCTTCGCCAATGTAGACTTTATGCATCGGCTGCAGGCTTATGCCTTTCTTAGGAATCAATTCTAGAAGAGTTAAGTGATCTAAACCCAGCGCTTGCACTATCGGTGTCTTGACTGAGGCTTGCTCGAAAGGATAACCATGTTCTAGGTGATCCAAGACGATTGCATTCTCCTCTCGTACAGTTTTGGGTTCCGGGTTTGAGTTCATTTTTTTCCTTGTTTTGCACTTTAGTAGCTAGTAATACGTTGACTTTAATAAAAATTGCGTTTATTTAGGCGCTAATTCGGTAACAACAGCCACAATGCTTTCCTGATCCTTTTTAGACAAACTTAAAGGATAGGACTGCAGAATTACTTTTAATTCATCCAGAGTCTGGGGAAGAAAGTCGATAATTTTACAGAAATGCTCTTCTTTCAGACGGGTTAAATTCAAACCAGTCAGTTTAGTGTACAATTCTTCCTTTTTAGCAGGCGACAAGGTAACAAATAATTCCTGTTGTTCCTTGGCTTTATTTGATAAGAAATTCAAGCTTTCATCACGCTTCTCTACGGTGTGTAAAATACTTTTAACCTCGGTAAGTGTAAGCGGTGTTTCTGATACGAATTGGGGTGAAGGCATGGTTTATTTCCTCGGCTTATTCTTGTTTTTTAAGATGAATTGGATGTACAAAGAGCTTCTTTTCTTTATCTTGATCATGGATCTTGACTTCGTAGCAGAAGCCTCGTTTCCCGGTTATTTCTCCAGTCATGCCGTGAAAGCGGGGGAAAAATTGCCCAGTCTGGACGCTGGAATTGATCTTAAGATTGACGCGGTCGCCTTCCTTAAACTCCTGAAAGTATTGACTTAGAGAGAGCTTTCCTCTTTGACGATAATGTAGTGTGAATTTATGCCGTGTTTTTCGCTGCTTTGTCCCTATTCTCGTTACCATGGCTAGTTGAGGAGAGGGGTGATTTATAAAAGTTGCGGTAGATTTAGGCCAAATAGTTATATCTACTTATTAGTGGCAACTTCGGAAAGTTTTATAAAGCTCTACCTCTAAAATCAAGAGAGGAATAAAATGTTAGACGATCTCATAACTGATTTAATAGTATGGAAAAACTTGAAGACCATAGCACCTGAAGGCACTCTTTCCTCTCTGTTTCCCAACGATAAACCCAGCTTAATGACTCTGAGAACAGAAGAAGGTATTGGGCTAGGTTATTATATCCGCTTCCTATGTACAAATCAAGGCATAATTTTATATAATCATTCC
>Ga0209542_10006486_pt1 | contig 22747 bp, 24 predicted proteins | sample RifCSPhighO2_01_FD_184028 | JGI IMG/M metagenome (GOLD analysis project Ga0209542, IMG submission 184028) | Soil microbial communities from Rifle, Colorado - Rifle CSP2_plank highO2_0.1 (SPAdes) (version 2) | ecosystem: Environmental > Terrestrial > Deep subsurface > Rock core/Sediment ... | reverse complement strand
TGATCTGGAAAAAGTTCAACACCGAGTTGACCAATTTCTGGAGTTCTACAACAACCAAAGACCTCATTTATCCTTGAATTTATTATCTCCTACAGAGTATTTGTCGCATTTGCGATGAAAGAATGCGAATATTTGACATAAATGTTATTATTTTATATAATAGTTTGTTGATTAAGGTATGTCTAAAAATGATGAAAATCAACAAAATGGCTCTTTGACAAGCCAAGAAAGGAGAACGAAGATGAGTTCGGATAACTTGCTATTGAGCGGTTTTCAGGATTTCTTACCGGAAAGAATGTTGCAGCGCAATGCCTTGATTGCGACCACGCGTTCCTGTTTTGAGCAGTTTGGCTTTTTGGCGCAGGATACACCCTGTTTGGAACGTGCCGAGTTGCTGTTGGGTAAGTACGGCGAAGGCGAGAAACTAATTTATAGTTTCCGCGACCACGGCAATCGTCATGTATCGTTGCGCTATGATCTCACTGTGCCATTGGGTCGAATCATTAAGACGTATGCCGATAAAATCAGCTTTCCATACCGCCGATATCAGGTTGGCATGGTATGGCGCGCTGATCGGCCGGGAAAGGGTCGCTATCGGGAGTTCATGCAGATGGATGCGGATATCATTGACGATGATTCCGTGCTCGCCGACGTCGAGATATTGCTTCTCGCCAACTATCTCATGGAATCTCTTGGCGCGCAAGCAATCGTTCGTTTCAACTGCCGCCAGATACTCGACGCTTTAGTTGAAGTCTGCGGACTCAGTGTCGATGACGGCGTGAATCTGATGCGCGTCATTGATAAGTTCGACAAAGTCGGGAAGTCTGGTGTATTGGCCGAGTTGAAAGATGCCGGCTTCACAACCACAGTGATTGAGAAGGTTAGCGCTTATCTTGAAATCGGGGGCACCAACGACGAGGTGCTCATAGGCCTTGCCGATCTACTTGGCAGCGCCTCGTCATTCCAATCAGGATTGAAACGTGTGTCCGCGATTATCAATGCCATTAAGGGATCAGGCGATCAAGCCGCTAATTTCAGGATTGACCAAACCATTGCTCGCGGCCTCGATTATTACACGGGTGTGATTTTCGAGACCACGCTGGTTGCTAACTCTGACTTTGGCAGCGTTTGTTCAGGTGGCAGGTATGACAGGCTGATTAAACATCCCGATGGGAGACAACTGCCATCAATCGGTTTGTCCATTGGCATTGATCGTTTGTTTTCGGCGATGGAATCCGTTGATAAGGCGCCTTCGATCAAGACAACGACGCAGGTGTTTATCGTCAATTTTGACGACAACGCTATCGCGGAATATCTCAAGTTGGCGGGTGAGCTTCGGCGGTCAGGCGTGACGGTTGAAATCTTTTCACGGTCAGCTAAACTTGCCAAGCAAATGAAAGTTGCCAACAGCAGAAACGTCCCGTTGGTGTTGCTGATGGGTCCGGACGAAATGTCCCAATCTCAGGCGGTGCTCAAGGACATGAGAACTGGAGTCCAGCAGGTCATTGCACGCAGTGAAATCACTTCCGCAGTTTTGCAAATGATAGACCCAAAGTAGGCTCTACCGAAACGGAAAGGAGGTTTCGAATGAGCAAGAAAGCGCGAACCGTAAAAGGTATGCGCGACCTTCTGCCCGAAGACTTGGCGAAAATCGGACATATTGAGTCGTTGTTCCTGAAAACGGCAAGTCAATACGGTTTTGTCCATGTCCAAACACCAACTTTGGAGATGGCGGAGATTTACCAATCTACGTCAGAATTTCCTCAAGAAAGGTGTTATTCGCTGGTTGACGGTAGGGGTCGCAACCTTGTTCTAAGGAGTGATCCCGATGCTCCATTGGCTCGTTTGGTTGCCTGCCATTTCCGCTATGATCTGTGGTAGCATCTTTCGTTCCTGGAATCCTCGACGCCGTGAGTTTAGGATGTTTAGCATCAACACTTTCGGCATCGACGAACCAACGGCGGATGCGGAAATTTTGCGAGTTGTTGCCGATGTTGTAGAGGCAGTCGGCTTTCCGGGATACCGGATCGAATTCAACAACTTACAGCTTTTCCGTAGCATCATTGCTACTGCAAGTACTGGATCTGGCGGGGAGGATAGTGTAAACGACATTCTGTATGCGATACGATTTGCCCCTAACCAAGAGTCGGTAATTTCCCTGCTTGACTCGCATCATTTACCGAGAAATATCATCGATGCTATTTTGTTGCTGTTAGAATGCAGCGATGAATTTAAAGCACATGATATCTTGGTAGGGTTAGGACGTGAGTTTCCGCTCTTAATTCCAGAGTTAGAAAAAACCATGGCATTAAGGGAAGCGCTTGAGGATCAGGGGCTTAAACATTCGCATCTGAGTGTTGCTAATCTTCACGGCACCGGTTTTTACTCCGGCTTTACCTACAGATTGTTTCCCCAGGACAACCCTAAAGAGATCGGCGATGGCGGTCGCTATGACCGTATGATGCAACAAATGCACAGTGAGGCAATGCCGGCAACCGGCATGGGGTTAGGAATCGAGCGGTTCATCGAGTTGATGGCAGTCAGCCATTGTTCGATGACATTGCCATCACAGCCACAACGCATCATTGTTGCATATGCCGAAGCATCTTTAGCGGTTATTTGTCGGTCAGTCTTGAGGCGTCTGCGGGTTAATGGCCGTATGGTCGAGGAGGATTTGGTTATCCGCGGTTTCGATAAGACCGTTCGTTATGCCAAATCCAAAAAATGCAATCGGGTCGTGATGATCAGACCTGGGTTCAGTGAGCAGCTCCGTCTGAAAATCCTTAACCTGGATGATGACCAAGCAGAATCGCTGATTGTCTATAATCAGGCAGAACTGTTTGGCGTCCTACTGAAATGTTGACATGGGCTGCAATGTAGTAAGTTGCAGCCCATAATTTTTTAAACCACAATTCATAGCATGAGAAAAATTATAAAAAATTTGACAATCCTTTTTTTCAGTTTATTGGTGATACAGCTTGTTTTTTTTATTCTTGGCAAGAATACTTTTTTGCCGTCTCCATTCGAAGTGTTTAAAGCATTTTTTACTCAATTTCAGCAGGGCGATATAATTCTGGATATACTAATGAGTTTGAAGCGCGTTGTTTTAGGGTTTATACTTGCCGCTATCACTGCTATTCCCTTAGCTATATTGTGTGGGTACAGCCGGCATCTAAATGATTTTATTAAACCTTTCGTTGAACTTTTACGTCCTATTCCACCAATTGCTTGGATCCCCATTGCTATTTTATTATTTGGGCTTGGAGATGGATCTTCATATTTTATTGTTTTTCTAGGCGCCTTTTTTCCAATTTTTACAAATTCTTATTTTGGAGCCACTTCTTTGCCAAATATTTATAAAAACGTTGCGCGAACTTTTGAAATTAATAATAGTATATTTATTCGGAAGATCCTATTTTATTTTTCTTTGCCGTATATTTTTACCGGTTTAAGAATTGGTATTGGGATGGCTTGGATGAGTGTTATAGCTGCTGAATTGATTGGTGCCCAATCGGGCCTTGGATATTTTATTCAAATTAATAGATTACTATTAAGAACCGATAACATTGTATTGGGTATGACATTGATTGGTGCTATTGGTTATTTATTAACTAAATTATTATCGGTGGTAGAAAGATTTTCTTTGCCCTGGGTAGAAAAGCATTAGTATGAATTTTTCTTTAATTTTAATTTTCACCGTTGTGATCTTCTTAGGGTACTTCCTGAAAGGATTAGCGGGTTTTGGGGGAGCGTTATTTTCGGTCTCTATTTTAATTATTTTTTTTGAAGTTAGAGATGTCGTGCCAATTATATCGATTGTGGACATCGCATCTGGATTTATTTTATTACCTAGGATAAGAAATTATATTAACAAGCGAATGTTAATCACAATTTCAGCCGGGTTATGCGTTGGCACAACCATCGGCGTTTATTTTTTAAAGTCATTCTCTAACCATGCCTTAGAAATTATATTTGCTGTTCTCGTGATATTTTTTTCTTTAAGAATGCTTTTTTATAGTAACTTTATTATTCATAAGTTGAATAAATTAAAGATATTTTTTGGCTCTTTTTTTGGATTGATAGCAGGAATCACCGGTGGCATGTTTGGTGCCGACGGCCCGCCAGTAGTATTATATTTAAGTAATCAGATTAAGGATAAAAATTTTTTGCGAGGCACTCTTATTTCTATTTTTTTAGTAGGTGCTATATGGAGAAATTTTATATACTTCTCAATTGATTTTTTTACCGTTCAAGTTTACCAAATATCTCTATTGATGATCCCCGTGTTGTTTATGGCAACTTTTTTGGGTAGCAAGGTTAATTATAAAATGAACGAAAAGACATACCGCTTAGTTACAAGTTTTATTTTATTAATCAGTGGGGCAATTATATTAGTAAGGTAAATAATTATTTTAATGCAATGATAACCGTAAAAGACATTACTTTCAATTATCCAGGGAAGAATTCTCAAGGCGAAGTAGGGGTTTTTAAAGATTTTTCTTTAGAAATTTTTGACGGAGAATTTTTATCTTTAGTCGGACCATCGGGTTGCGGGAAAACAACATTAGTGAATATTATTGCTGGGTATTTAAAACCATTCTCTGGTGGCGTAGTTATTAATGGGGACAACATCACGTTGCCAGGCAAGGACAGGATTGTTATTAATCAAGAAAATGACTTATTTGAGTGGATGACTGTATACGAAAATATGAAATTAATCACTAAAGATGATGATTCAATAGATAAATATCTATTAATGACTCACCTTACTAAATTTAAAAACTATTACCCGCGAGAATTGTCTGGCGGTATGAAGAAACGATTATCCTTGGCTCGAGCATTGGTTGTTGATTCTGGATTTATCATTATGGATGAACCATTTGGTTCGCTTGATAACCAAATTAAAGAGAAACTACATGAAGAAGTGCTAAAAATCGTCAAGCAATCGGGAAAAACAATTTTATTGGTTACTCATGACGTTGAAGAGGCAATATTTTTATCCGATAGAATTTTATTACTTTCCGGGAAGCCAGTCACGATAAAGCAAGAAATAAAAATTCCTTTTAACCATCCTCGGTATTTATCTCTCAGGGATTCCGCTGAATTTAGCAAATTTAGGAGCATTGTAAGGCAAGCCATTAATCATCATTAATCTTTCCGTTCATCCCTCTTGATATTTAATGTTATTTGTGATAACGTGCTATATAGTCTTTAGATATCGTTCTTTGTTTGACGGAGTGTGTAGCTCAATTGGTTAGAGCGCAAGATTGTGGATCTTGAGGTTATCGGTTCAAGCCCGATCACACTCCCCAATTTTTCAACCCATAGCTTCTCAGGATCGAGGAGCTTTTATTTTTATCGCTTAACTAAGGATTTTTTGCTATACTTAAATTATTATGAAAATACAGCAAGCAAAAACCAATAAAGACTTTACCTATGTCGCTTCTTTGTTTAACCCAAAAAATAATAGATATGTTTGGCCGAAAATTCAAACCGCTAAGCAAGTTAAACAAAACTGCAGTCATACCAGACACTATTATCTTTTACTGGTAGATAAAAAACCGGTAGGCTGGTTTAATATTCGTTTGTCTGATAGTAAGGAGGCGACAACAGGAATGATCATTAATCGGTCATTCCAAGGTAAAGGTTTCGGCAAGCAAGCCATGGCCTTGATTAAAAAAGAGGCCAAGAAGTTGGGGATGAAAAAATTACGGTTGGAAGTTTTTGTGAAGAATATACCAGCTATCAATCTTTATAAAAAAGCGGTTTTTAAAGCAGCTTAACGCCATTGGCTGAGGGGTATTGTTTACAGACCATACCCCTTTATTTTTTTATCAATTATGATACAATAAATTTATGGAATGCATATTTTGTAACATCATTAAGGGGAAACAAGAATCATTTAAGGTTTGGGAAAACCGTGATTTTATTTTGCTTTTAGTGCCACAGCCCATTAATCCGGGACATGTTATTTTGATAACTAAAAAACATGTTGATTACGTTTTTGATTTGAAAGACCCACTATACAACGAGATGTTTCGTATGGCAAAAAAAGTTAGTTTAATATTGAAGAGAATAACTAAAGCCAAACGTATAGGTTTGGCTATTGAGGGATTTGGAGTGAGACATGTCCACATTCATTTAGTACCTGTGAATAAGGGCAATGAGCTAAACCCGTTACGAGCCAAAAAGATATTAGAAGATAAATTGCAAAAAATGCAAACCAAATTTTTTCAAGAATTCCAAAGGTTGAAATAATCTTCAATATTTAAATGTAGAGGAATGCATAATCGCCAATTAGGCGTTTTTTTGTTATAATAAAATTATGAAAAAACTGCTTCTCACATCCCATGGTTTTTCCGATGAACCTGTCCGCCAGGCGTTTTTAAAATTACTACCTAAACCATCCCAAGAGCTAACTGCCGCCATTATTACCACAGCCTCGGTTGAGTGGAAGGAGAAAAATAAATACGCAGTTTCTACGAAACAATATTTTGAAGAGCTGGGTTTTAAAAAAGTCAGTTTTATTGATATTGAATTTAACGACCCAAATTTATTAAAAAATTTTGATGTTATTTATCTCAATGGCGGCAACACATTTTATCTTTTGCATCACCTCAAAAAGAGTGGCGCTGATAAAGTATTAAAAGAAATAGCGGATAAGACCATTATTGTTGGCACCAGCGCCGGGGCGGTGGTTCTGGGGCCAGATATTAAAATCGCTGCTAGATTTGACGACGAACGAAACACAATCGGCCTAAAAAATTTCTCAGCCTTAGATTTGACTGATGTTATTATAATTCCTCATTATCGCAAAGAATTAGAAAACGACCTCAAAAATTTTGAAAAGGAAAATGATTGCCATGTAACCAGGCTCAAGGATGGACAAGCCATTGTTATAATTGGTAATGCCGTTGAATTTATCTAAATATGAAAAAAATCTATCCCCCAAAACTTAAAATCGGAGATGAGGTCAGGGTTATTGCACCAGCTAGATCCTTAGGCATTATTTCTGATGAAACTAAAAAGATAGCCAATCAACGTTTTGCCGATTTAGGTTTGAAATTAACCTTTGGCAAGCATGTTGGCGAAATTGATGATTTTAAATCTTCAAGCATTGAATCAAGACTGGAAGATTTGCACCAAGCCTTTTCAGACAAAAACGTCAAAGCAATGATAACAGTAATTGGCGGGTTTAACTCTAACCAGCTTTTAGACTATATTGATTGGAACTTAATCAAGAAAAATCCAAAAATTTTGTGTGGTTATTCGGATATCACCGTCTTAAATAATGCTATTTTTGCCAAAACTGGATTCGTCACTTATTCAGGACCGCATTATTCTTCTTTTGGCATGAAATTACATTTTGACTACACCTTGGAGTATTTCAAGAAGTGTCTGTTTTTGGATGAGCCGTTTGAAATTTTGCCTAGCGAAAACTGGACTGATGACCCGTGGTACAAAGATCAAGAAGACAGAAAATTGATTAAAAATAATGGTTGGCTCGTAATCAACGAGGGTAGGGCCTGTGGCACAATTTTGGGTTCCAACCTTTGCACCTTGAATTTGTTGCAAGGCACTAAGTATTTCCCTCGCTTGAAAAATTCCATTTTATTTATTGAGGAGGATGAATTGGCTGGTAAGTATGCAGCGGTAGAATTTGATCGGAATTTGCAGTCATTAATCCACCAAAAAGATTTTGATGGCGTTCAAGGTATTATTATTGGCAGATTTCAGAAAGGATCAGAAATTTCAAATGATTTGCTTAGGCAAATAATAAAGTCAAAGAAGGAATTAAATAAAATGCCAGTCGTTGCTGATGTTGATTTTGGCCATACTGATCCACGCATCACTTTTCCGATAGGTGGGAAAATTGAATTGTCGGCAACGAAAGGTAATTCTAAAATTAAAATTATTAAACATTAATAAATGCTAGAAGAACTACTTAACATCTTTGATGAAAATAACCAGTCGCTTGGCTTTACTAAACCAAGAAAAGAAGTCCACCAGACCTTACAATACTGGCACCGAGCAGTTCATCTTTGGATAATAAATTCAGACAAGAAAATCCTTTGCCATCAGCGTTCAAAAACCGTTGACGCTGATCCGGGTAAATGGCAGTCATTTTTTGGCGGTCATCTCCAAGCCGGCCAGGATTATATCACCTCAGCCACCCAAGAATTAAAAGAGGAGTTAGGATTAGATGTTAAGCCGGATCAGTTAGTCCCTATTCATATCCGCAAAAGCCAAAGAGCCAAACATAATTCCCAAGTATATATTTTAATCTGGGATGGCAACATTAGTGATTTACAGCTAGACAAAAATGAGATTGAATCAATAAAATGGCTTTCAATTGAGAAGTTGCAGAAAGAAATAGATCAAGGTAAATATTGTAATACCATAGACAATCAAGTTATTGAATATATAAAAAGCAACTGAAAATAATTTATCCACATGACCGCATTTGACTTATTTTTGAAGTTCTGCTAAGGTTATCTTAATCCTTAACAATTTTAAAACTAATGAGGCGTGTCCCCTGAGCTTGTCGAAGGGGGTTGGGCACGCTTCGCCCCGTCATTCGACAGGGCATGGTGGCTTCTGCGTAAGTGGAAGCTCGGCCGCCCCCGTAACCATGGGCTAACTGATGTCGTTCCCGATTAATCGGGAAGACTGAGTCGGTAAAAGTGGTTTTAATCCGTTTACTGACGGATTTTTTTAGTCCGTCATTGGGATTGAAGCAACAAAGGTGGCACCGCGGCATTGTCCGTCGAAGCTCGCGAAAGCGAGCGTAGGCGGAGTGTAATCCCGTCCTTTGTTTACGATTTATTTTCGTATGCAGAGGACGGGATTTTTATTATCAATTTATGATCAAATTAGTTAATTTAGAAAAATTGAAAGCCCATGAAAGAGTTGGCAAGAATAGATTGGCGGAAGCAAAAAAGATAATTTCTTCAAATCGTTTTTTTACCAAGCCAATTGTTGTCGAAAAAGAGCATCTTATAATTCTAGATGGTCATCATCGAGCCGAAGCGCTGAAAGACTTGGGCTACAGAAAAATTCCCGCCTATTTAGTTGATTATGCTGATAAAAAAATTAAGGTGAGTAGTAGACGGCGGGGTCGCATTATTAATAAAAACTTAATTATTAAGCGGGCTTTATCTGGTCAATTGTATCCATTTAGAACCTCGCGCCATTTGATTCTGAATCGACCAAAAAATTTTAAGATTAAACTGTCAAAACTTAAATAATAAAAGTTAATAATTAACTTCAAAATTATGCCTATTATCAATCTAGAGCAAAAAGACGCACCAACTCATTATTACAATATCATTCCAGACTTGCCGAAACCCTTGTCGCCGCCTTTGCATCCGGCGACAAAAAAGCCAATCGGCCCCGATGACTTGGCTGCGATTTTCCCGATGGAATTAATCAAACAAGAGGTCTCGATGGAGTCTAAGATTGACATTCCCGAAGAAGTGCAGAAGGCTTATCAGATTTACCGACCCAGCCCTTTAATTAGAGCCAGTAGATTGGAGAAAGAATTAGATACGCCGGCCAAGATTTATTACAAATATGAAGGAGTTAGTCCAACCGGCAGTCACAAACCCAATACCGCCATCGCTCAAGCTTATTATAATAAAAAGGCGGGGATAAAAAAATTAACAACGGAAACCGGCGCGGGCCAGTGGGGTTCAGCCTTAAGCTTTGCCTGTAACCTATTTGGTCTGGAGTGTCTGGTATATATGGTTAAAGCCAGCTATGATCAAAAACCTTACCGTCGGATTATGATGAATATATTTGGCGCCGAGTGTGTTGCTAGTCCATCTGATCGAACCGAGTCTGGTCGTAAAATTTTAGCCAAAGATCCAAATACGCCAGGCAGTTTGGGGATGGCGATTTCCGAAGCCGTAGAAGAGGCAGCGAAGAATGATGGTACCAACTATTCACTTGGTTCAGTACTTAATCATGTTTTACTTCATCAAACAATTATCGGTTTGGAAGCAAAAAAACAGCTAGAGAAGGTCGGCGATTATCCCGATATTATCATTGGTTGTCACGGCGGCGGTAGCAATTTTGCCGGTATCAGTTTTCCTTTTTTGCGAGATAAATTAAAGAATGGGAAAAAGAATTTGCGAGCGATTGCCGTGGAACCAAAATCCTGTCCAAGCCTAACCGAGGGCAGATATGATTATGACTTCGGCGATACCGTTGGCTTAACCCCGTTACTTTTGATGTTTACTTTGGGCCATGATTTTGTGCCGCCGCCGATTCATGCCGGTGGACTGCGCTATCACGGAGCCGCGCCGATTGTCAGTTTATTACACAAGGAAAAAGTGATTGAAGCCTTAGCTTACGATCAGTTGCCAGTTTTTGAAGCGGCAATGAAGTTCGCAAGAAATCAGGGTATTATACCGGCCCCGGAATCGGCTCATGCTATCAAGGCAGTCTTTGATGAAGCAGAAAAATGCAAACAATCCGGCGAAGAAAAAACAATTTTGTTTAATTTAAGTGGTCATGGCCACTTCGATATGACAGCATACCAGGATTTTCTAGCCGGTAAACTTAGTAATTGACAACTTGGTAATTATTATGATTGACAAAATCATGATTTTACTGTAAGGTAATATGTTTTAACCCGCAAATTGCATATCTGTTTATTTATAAATAGATATGCAGTCTGAGGTCTTAAAACCTTAATCGTTCATTAAAACAAGATAGATTGGAGGACTCTGACGATGGAAAAGAAGTTAGTACTGACAGTTTGTAGCGGCAACATTCAGCGTTCGGTCATCGCTCAATTATGTTTGAGCCGTGAATTGGTGAATATCGGGAGAGAAGCCGAATTTGAAGTCATTTCGAGGGGTATCCAGGGTACGATGGGTACAGATGATCCCAAGTTTCCCAATCTGCGATATTACTCAACGGAGTACGGCCATACGGAGCCTTGCCTAAGAGAAATTGGGATCGAGATTCCCGTCGATCAAAAGGCAACGGTGATTGACGAAGAGATTGTCGAGCGAGCATCTTTGATTTTGGTGATGGAAGATGATGTCTTTCACACCAAGAAAACCCCGAAAGGTGAGCTAATGAGTCTGGTCGCCCAATTTCCGGAGCATGCTTACAAAATGCGCTTGTTTATGGAATTGGTCGGCAAACAGAAAGATGTAGCTGATTGCTACGGTAAAGATGATGCCGATTTTCACCGACAAATGGTGATGGACATCAACGAAGGTGCGAGAGACGGAATCCGTACAATGATCCGATGGGTGGAAGAATTGGAAGCCGATAAAGAAAGGAGATTCGGTAATGGATAAGAAGGTAGTGCTGACAGTCTGTAATGGCAATATTCACCGTTCAGTGATTGCCGAAATTTGCCTTGATCGGGAACTGAAAAAGCATGGCTTGGAGAATGTAGTTTGCATTTCTCGCGGTCTTGAATCAAGGCTAGGGGAAAAATGTAACATGATGCATTTTCCAGATGAGTGGGCGATTACAGAGCCGATCCTCAAAGAGTTGGACATTATTGTTTCGCCGGATCGACGGGCAGTGCAGGTTGACTGGGAGACCATAGAAAAAGCTTCTCTGATTTTGGCAATGGATAGGCGAGTACTGCGAGCTCTCTGGGATAGGTTTCCTTCAAGTTCGTTCAAGATGCGACTTTTCAGCGAACTAGTGGGAAAATGTGAAGACATCGTGGACTGCAAGGGCGATATTAATCCTGAAACTCATCGCCAAGCCAATTTGCGCATCAATGAAATAGTGGTAAATGGATATTCCTTTTTGCGTGAATTGGTGGATTGGTACAGTGAAGAGGATAAGAATCTCAGCGAGGGTATTTAGTTGCGATAGCTTAGAGTGGAGGGCTGAAATAATATGACTTCAACTATTGAAGCCCTCCCATTTTTATACTTTTTAAAATAGATTTTACAAAAAAATTGATAGTTATGTCTAAAAAAATATTTACATTAAAAACAAAGGATGAAACAACAGTTGAAGTTGTGAGATTTGGCAGTGGCAAACCGCAAGTCCTTTTTATAGCGGGTATGCATGGGGACGAAAAAACAGGATCCCAAATATTAGATAGATTAACAAATGAAATTGATTCAAAAGAAGTTGAAGGTACAGTTGACGTCATTAAAGTCGCTAACCCCAAGGCTTATAACGCCAATCAGCGACTGCACCCGGTTGATCAAAAAGACCTTAACCGCAATTTTCCGTCATTAGGCGGTAATACCCCGGCGGATTATTTGACTGATATCTTGGGAAAGTTCGCCCTTAGTCATGATTTAGTGGTTGATTTACACACGTTCCCTAATCAGATATCTCCTTTAGTCGGAGTTTCATTGTCGGTTGGGAGCGAAGAAAAAAGAAAAGAATCCAATGAATTATTAAAAAGCATAGACCTTGACCTTATTTGGTTTTTGGACACTCAAAAAACAGAGCCACATAAAGGCGGATCAATTTGCGATTTAGCTCTTAAAAATAATATCACCGCTTTTGGTTTGGAGTTGCCGCCGGATGAACTAGTCAATCAAAATCAGATAGTCAGAACGATTAATGGATTGTTGGCGGTTTTGGAAAAATTAGGGGTGATTAACCGGGAAGAATCGGAAAAACCGACAAAACAAATTCCAGTATATGAAAGGGATGTCCGTAAAAGTTCAGATGAAGGATGTTTTATTCCCCAAAAAGAAATTATGACCAGCGTTGTTAAAGATGAGGTTATCGGTGAAATAACCAACCAGCAAACAGGGGAAACCAAAAAAATAGTTTCTCCCGCCGACGGTATATTGCTTACCGTTTCTAAGAAAAGAATGATAAAAAAAGGAGAAAAATTGTTTGTGCTGGGCAAGAAATTTGTGGGTAGTTTAGATTAGCACTCTAAATAAAATTTTGGCTGATTATTCAAATAATCAATCAAGATGTTCTTTAGAGAATAGGAACGTTAACAACTTTTCCGAATAGGAGGTTAAGGACAAATGGAGACATTGATGCAGGATCCTGTCGCGAGAGCGCAGGGAATCAAGAAGTTTTTCGATGAGCTTTGCATCGGTTATGGCGGTTCTCCCGACTGCCGGTGCGTTGTCGGCCCCGAACCGTTTTTCGTCACTCAGTCGGATCATGATCGACTGGTAGCGCAAGGAAAGCTGTTTGCGCAGTGGTTTTCCATCACTCATCAGCTATGTCTGCGCGCTTACCGTGATCCATCGTTTCGCTGGTTTGCGGAAATCATTGAGGGCGACATTAACGCCGATGCCGTTGCGCTTCACCGCCGTGCCTACGCCGAAAACATCGTCACGTTGCCAGTATTGGCTCGTGCCGATATGGTCGATCTGGGGACAACGGTTGAGGTGCAGGTGCCCGGTTCCGGCTGGGGCTACATGACCGCAATCTACAGCACGATGAATGGTCACTCGGTTTTTCCGGGACCCTTCCGTGGTATGGGTGAGGCAATCAGAACGGTGACCGGTTCCAGCCAGTCGCCTTCCGCCTACATCCTTTACAACGATCCGTTCTTTCGCGAGGTTGAATACTTTTGCAGTTGGTGCCAAAGAGAAGGCATTCCGCTGCGGATGTATTTCAAGGAAGTGCCCAAACCTCAAGAAGTCCGGTTCGTCCGTCGACCACCGCTGGAAGATCTGGTTTCTTACCAAGGGGCAAGTGCTCTCATCGAGGCTCATTTCCGTGGCGATCTCGCCATCGAGCCGAACCTCAGTCTGCTGTATGATCAGAAGATCGCCGCCGCCTTTCCCTTTGATCCGCGAATCAAAGACGAATACACCGACGAAATCAGAGAGCTGTTTCCGGAAACCTACCTGATCCAAGATGAGGTAACGCCGAGTTTTGACGGCCGGCAATTCAGCTGGCAGGATATCATCGGTCTTTCGCGAAAACAGCGGCAATTCATCGTCAAGTTCGCCGGTGCCAAAAAAGGCATGCGGGCCGGCGGGAAAGCGGTCTACAATCTTTCCGATTGTAACGCTCAGGAAGCCGAGCAGATCATCAATCAGGCCTTGGCCGATTGGCGTGATCACCGAAAACCGTGGTTGATTCAGCGTCGAGTAAAGAAGAAGTTTGATGTTACTTTCCTCGATCCTGCCAGCCAGGAAATCGTTACCAGGCCGTACTATGCCATGTTTCGGCCGATGTATCTGTTCCCTCGTAACGGTGATGAACCGTTGATCATTGACCACTGTGCCCTTTTCCGTGGCGAGTGGAAAGTTCACGGCAGCAGCGATGCGGTCAATCTGCCGGTGGAAATCGGTTCCTAGCTTCTGCAGGGAGGTAGCTTAATTGGCTAAAGCACCTGTTCTCCAAAAACAGGGTTGAAGGTTCAAATCCTTCCCTCCCTGCCAATCGCAAAATCCGGCGCTTTGCGCCGCAATTTCCCATTCGTTTTTTGCTAAAAATTCTAATTTTTTATCTTTCAAAATAAAGTTCGAGCCGATTTTTTTAAGAAATGCTCGGCTTTCCAAAAGGTTGTCGCCCATGGCGACTTTTTTGGTTTGTTTAAGCAATAAAATAAAATCTCTTATTGGTTCGAGCCAATTATTACCTTTGCTTTTAATTTCTTTGATTTTCTCTTCAATGTCCTTCTTTTGATTGATAAATTGTTCTTTCTTTTTTATATAATCTTGCTTTTCAATTGTGCCTTCTAAATGAGAATCCAAGAGTTTATCTAATTTATTATCAATCAAAGAAAATTCCTTTTTAAATGAATCAGCAAAGGCCGAAGACGACTGAAGTTCCTGCTTTTGCTCCTCGTCTAACTTTAAAAGTATTTCTTCAAGCCAGTCGTCTTTAATAATACCTTTTTGAAAAATATTTCTTAATTGCAAAGTCAAATCTTCTTCTCGGACATATTTAGAATCGCAATGGCCTTTCTTTTTGGTACAGCGGTAATAAGTATGGCCTTTTTTAATTTCCGCGGTAATGGCACAACCGCATGAACATTTCATCAAGCCGGTAAAGGCAAAATTGTGAGCAGTTTTTCGTTTATGGTTTTTACCTCGTTTTACCATTACCCCTTGGATTTTTTCAAAAAGAGATTTTGTAATAATTGGCTCGTGCGTTCCCTCATAGATTTCGCCCTTGAACCGGAATAGCCCGCAGTAAAAAGGATTTTTGAGCAGGCGGTGGATAACGCTTAAAATAAGCGGCCTATTCCACTGGTTTGTAAGCCCTAGCTCGTTAAATTTGGCCGTTAGCTGGTCTAAAGTATATTCGCCAGTGGAATAGAGTTCAAAAAGCTTTTTAACCAATTTATGCTTATTTTTGTCCAACTCTATGCTATGATTCCTTAGGTTATTAATATAACCAAGAGGCGCCGCGCCTGGATATTCGCCCCGGCGAAGTTTTTGCCTGAATCCGCGCTTGACGTTTTCTGAAAGGTTATCAACAAAATACTTGCTTTGGCCAAAAGCAATATTAAGCATAAATTTGCCCTGCGGCGTGCTTTCAAACCAGAAAGTAGGGAACTTAAGAGATTTTATTTTGCCGGTATCTACAAGGTAAATGATTTTACCGCCGTCAATGGAATTTCGGGCAAGCCGATCCGGATGCCAGGCGATAATGCCGTCGGCTTGCCCGTGCTCGATTTTATCGAGCATTTCTCCGAACTTCGTTCGGCCAGGTTCTTTGGCAGTTTTTGATTCGCAAAGCGAATCCACGATTTCAAGTTTTTCGGCTTTCGCAAATTCGCGCAACTCCGCGAGTTGCGCTTCAATGGAAAGCACCTGACGTTCTTCTTCATCAGTCGATTTTCGGCAATAAAGAAAATATTTAGGCATATCTTGGTGAGAGAAAAAAGTTTGCTTTTGCGCGTCCCGACGTGATGTCGGGACGCTAAGATAAAACATTAAATTTTTAGCAAAAAACGAATGGGAAATTGCGGCGCAAAGCGCCGGATTTTGCGATTGGCAGCGGCTTTACGAAAAAATGCGAACCGAATTTAAAAAAAATGTTTAACGCGCGCCCCGAAATTTAAGGCGGCGGGGCGCGCCTTTTTAAAAACTGCCAAAGAACCTGAAAAAAATAGGCTCGAACTTTATTTTGGCAAAGGCAAACTTTTTTCTCTCTGCTTATCCACCACAAACCACGACCACCACCCCAACTTCGATATAGTTGACTAAAATGTATTATTAAGATACTATTTAAATACTAGAAAGGAAATATTAATTTTATATTATAATTCTACTACTATAATATTAGTATGTCAAATATTTCAAAAACATTAAGAAAACTAAGAGAAGCAAAAGGGCTTTCTCAAGAAAAGCTGGCTAGACTAGCGGATGTTGCTAATAATACCATTATTAAAATAGAAGCGGGTAAAAACACAAACCCCACACTTGATACGCTTCAAAAAATTGCTAAAGCTCTAGATGTTTCAATTTATGATTTATTATAAATATTATAAACTGAATTATTGATTATTTGAATTTTGAAATGAATAAAATAGAAGACAAACTGCAAGAAGCACTCTTTTTCTATAAAAAAATGGAAGAGTCTGTAGAAGTTAATTTTGCTTTCAAGTATTTTTTAAGCGCATTTTTGTCAGCAAGCCGATCAGTATTACAGTATCTATTAGAGGAAGTTAAAGGTGAAACCGGCGGACAGTATTGGTATGATAATAAGATTTCTAAAAGTGATATACTTAAATTTTTTAAAGATAAAAGAGATATTAATATCCACAAAAATCCGGTAGAAATTAAAAAGGGTATAGGAATTAAAACGCAAGAGAAAATAAATATATCAGAATCAGTATCAATAATAGTTAGGGATAATAAAGGTAATATTAAAGATAAATATTTTTCTAAATCGGATCCACAAAAAGATAATTCAAAAATTGCATCAACCATTGAAATTGTTTATTCTTTTGATAATTGGTCAGGGGATGAGAATGTTTTAGAGCTTAGTAAAAAATATTTACAAGAATTAAATAAAATTGTTAGCGAAAGAGGAAATCATGGAGTTTCATTTGACTAAATTTAAAAACAATTTCGATTGTATGACGAAATACTTATTAGACAAAAATACAAAAGTTCTTTTATTGATAGCTCACCCTGATGATGAGACGATTTTTTGTGGCGGCACAATGCTCACTTATCCAAATTGTCAATGGACGGTAATTTCAGTGACAAGTAGCGAGGAAAGGTCGCGGGAGTTTGGAAATGCAATGGAAAATTTTAAAAAGTTAGGAGTTAATATAGTTTTTTATAACACACTTGGCCAGCAAGATGTTCCCCAAAGTGCTAAATTATCAAATTTAGTTGAAGAAAAGAAAATTTGGAAAAAAAATTTAAGAGAGCAGCATTTATCGCCCGATATAACCCTAACTCATAATGAAGCGGGAGAATATGGACATGGGGCACATAAATTATTAAGTGCGGTTGCAGATGATTTATTTTTAAACATTTGGAAATTTATTTATCCTAAAGAAAAGCAACCTTATAGGCAAAGAAAAATAGAAAATAAATTAAGCGATGAGATTTTAAAAAATAAAAGGGAGATATTTTATAATAATTATCCAACCCAATATAATAATTTAGAAACGCTTCATAACCTAAGAGACTGGGCATTTAAAGGTGGGCATGAAATTTTTACCTCGGATTAATTTAAATTAATTGAATTCATAGTAGAATGAAGCAATTTGATGATATAAAACAATTGGCAGATGAATTGAAGAATATTGGAATTTGTAATAAAAAATTTATCGTTGGGATTGACGGATTTTTAGAGGCAGGTAAAACTTTTTTGGCTAATAATTTAAGAGATATTTTGGGTGCTAATTATATAAACGTTATAGATATTGACGATAAAGAAAGAAAATATTATCCGCGAAACAGGGGTTCTATTATTAAATACACCGATTTCAAAAAAATAAAAGGGGATATAATTAATAGTAAAACATCCATTTTTTTTGCTAGCGCATGTTTATTACAAATATTTGAAAAAATTAAAATCACTCCTGATATTTATATATATGTTAGGAGGATGGCTAAACGAATTGGCAAAGCACCAAATATATGGCTTGATAAAGACGACTGTACGTTTGCAGATGATATTAATGAGTGGGAGAATAACAAAATATCCAAAACATTAAGATTTGACAATCAAACAAATACTGTAGATGTCAAAAAATCACTAATGACAAGAAAAGAGGTAGTTCAATATCACCAAAAATATAAACCACATGAAAGTGCTAACTATTGTTATTATAGAAATGAAGACTTATTATAAATATAAGCATTTAAAAATAATATGAAAAAACAATTTACAATTTTACTGATCATATTTTCTATTTTTGGATTAGTATTATTTAGTTTTTCTAAAAAAACAGATGCCCAAACAGATCCGGGTCTTATCGCCTCATGGGATTTCGATCAAATTTTCGGTAATCTCTTAAAAGAAAATATTAGCGGTTATGATGGGCAAAATTATAGAGGTATATGGGAAACGGATGGACATAAAAATGGAGCTATGTTTTTTAACTCTTATTACGATAATGTTACAAACGAAAGTGGTGTAGTAACAAAGAATCTGCCCGAGCTATCAAATTTTACATTATTGTTTTGGATGAAAAGAGAAGGCCCCGCTGACGCAAATTTACAAAATGCGGTTATTTTAGCACCCAATTTTTATATAAGTTTAAAAAATAATATTATATCTATTCTTGCCGATGGTTTGGCAAATAGAATTGATGTGACAATTACTGATAATAATTGGCACCATTTTACAGTTATTTATAACGGATCGAGTGGAGGATTATACTTTTACAAAGATGGAAGCATGAATCAATATGTATCAGCGCGTGGAGATGTTATAAAAGCTGGTTCATGGCGTTTCGGCCACGGCGGCCATACTGCTTATCCGCAAAATGATGTTATTACCGCCTTTAAACTCGATGAGGTAAAATTATATAATATAATATTAACAGAGCAACAAGTATCACAAGAATATACATATAATACGTCTTGTACGTCTGATAATTGGAGTTGTGAAGATTGGGGGTCTTGTTCGCCACAAGGCACACAAACAAGAGCTTGTACTAAATTAAATGATTGTCCAGGCACAGACACTCCATCCCCGTCTACTTCTCAGACTTGTGTTTATATACCAACCTGTACTGTCGATAACTGGTCTTGTTCTGATTGGGGTTTGTGCTCACAAAATGGTTCACAGACAAGGATTTGCAATAAAACCTCAAACTGCCAAGGTGGCGTTTCGTCACCGATAACTTCTCAATCCTGCACTTATATACCAGCATGCACATCTTATAGTTGGTCATGCGACGGTTGGGGCTCTTGCTCCTCAAATGGTGCAAAAACAAGGATATGCAATAAAGTCTCGAATTGTGAGGGTGGAGTATTGTCTCCTGCTACCACACAATCATGTTCATATACTCCGACCTGTACTGAAAACGACTGGTCTTGCAACAGCTGGAACAACTGTTCTTCGAGCGGCAGTCAAACCAGAACTTGCAATAAAATTTCCAATTGCACGGGTGGAATATCATCTCCAGCGATTACTCAATCCTGCACTTATACCCCTGCTTGTTCAGTAGATACTTGGCAATGCGGTAGTTGGGGTGCTTGCTCGCCGCAAGGTGTTCAAACCAGAGGTTGCAGCAGAACTTATGATTGCCCATCAGCGGAAACAGCAGCGCCCGCTACATCGCAATATTGTGAATCTCCATACAAATCAAATTATCAAACCCCATCTGCTGGTTTAGATATTGTTACTAATCAAGATACAATAATCAAGGCAACAGTTAAACTTGTGTGTCCTGTTAGCGCGACGATGGCCTCTCAGGGTTCGGGTACCATTATCAACTCATCTGGTTTAATATTAACAAACAAACATGTTATTGACGGCACCCCGGGTTGTATAGTTGGATTTATAGATAGCTACAACGATGAACCGTATTTTGGTGATAAGCAAATCGCTGATATTTATAAAACTTCCAGCGATGCTGATGTGGCGATTTTAAAATTAAGAAATCCTAGTAATAAAATTCTCACTTCAGTAAATATCTCTCAAAGCAATAGCAGTGGTATTAAATTAGGCGAGATACTTACCACTTACGGCTACCCAGCAAAATTTGGCACAAAAATCACTTATACCAGCGGCGATTTTAGCGGCGTTGACGGCAACTATTTAAAAACCACCGCTGTGATTGAACATGGCAATTCTGGCGGCGGCGCTTATCTAAAGAATGGAACATTTATTGGTATACCGTCAGCTGTGGTAAAAGGCAGCCTAAATTCCATGGGGTATCTTTTATCAGTAGACAAAATTAATAGCTGGATAAATGGTTCTAGTTATGCTTATAACTCTGGCAGTAATAACAATTATTCAAGAGTTTCTTCTATAGTAGAAGATATTGATTTAAATAATCTAGGGTCTTTAGATTTATTTATTTATCAAACTGAAGATAGCAGCTCAGGATATTCAGTTAAAGTTGATTATAACTTACTAAATAGACTAAAAGGATATATTTTATTGCAGGTTGAAGAAAATGGAGAGGCTTGGTATGTAGAACCAAAATCTAGTAAGGGATATTATTTGAAAGATGGTGCAATAGCTTACGAAGCCTTGAAAAAATTTGGTTTAGGAATAACAAATGCTGATTTGGCTAAGATTCCAGTTGGCCTAGAGAAAAGATTCCAAGACACTGATAGTGATGGTGACGGACTAGCCAATCAATTAGAGGAAGGATTGAAAACCGACCCTTTCAAATATGATACTGATGGCGATGGCGTTTCGGATGGTGATGAAGTGCTAAAAAATAATACTAATCCATTGGGTAGCGGAAAACTCTATTACAGCACCTTGCTGGTCAGCCAGCTTAAGGGAAGGATACTGCTTCAGGTTCAGTCTAACGGTGAAGCTTGGTATGTAAATCCAAAAGACGGGAAAAGATATTATATGAAAAACGGAGACGCAGCTTATCAAATAATGAGATTTTTGAGTTTAGGTATTACTAATAGTGATTTAAGTAAAATACCAACAGGGAGTTTATAATAAAGAAAAACTTGAAATCGTGAAAAAGGCGCGCCCCGCCCCCGAACCCTCGGGGCGCGCGTTAAACATTTTTTTTAAATTCGGTTCGCATTTTTTCGTAAAGCCGCTGCCAATAAGCACATCAGGGGAGTGTAGTTTTACGACTACCTCCCTTTTTATTTTGTGTGTTGACAAAATATTATTTTAGTATTAAGATACAAGGCTGGTTCTTTTACAGTACTGCAATAAACTATTTGGTTTAGGCAGAAAACAATCACATTGATACGAACCTACAGAACAGGAGGTAATCGCAATGAGAAAGGCAGAAGAACCGGTTTGGGGCTGGTGTTGGCCTAAGACCGGCCTCAACAAAGATGAGCTGGAAGGTGGAATGGAAAGGGTCTTTTCACCTTATGAAGCTGTAATCCCACCAATCTGCTATCCAGGCACCACCTTATCGAAAGATCTGTTGGCCAAAGCCGGTGTTTTACTGGCTAAGCAGATCAATGCTGTTGGCAGCCATACGCATGGAGTTAGACTGGCCTGACGGAAGTTGGCAGTTTAATGAAGGCGAGGGCGGTTTTGAGCTTATCCAGAGTATGGAAGCTCAGGTGATCTGGATGATCGCTTCAATAATAGGTGGATCGCCGGAAACCACTGACGGCTATTTTTGCGGCGGCGGCACCGAGGCTAACCTGGAAGGCATGTGGATCGGCCGGGAGTGGCTGAAGCAGCGTCCCGATCCTATGGACAAAGGGATTGTTGTTTTGGTTTCACCCTTGTTCCACTACTCAATCGCCAAGGCGGCCGAATTGCTTGATCTCGGACATCCGCAGTATGTTTCTTGCCCCCGGTGCAATAAGTATCATCTTTTTGCGCCGGATCCGACCGGTAGCGGTTTGAACATCGTCGGCATGGATGAGAAAGGGCAAATGTCCGTGTCGGAACTGGAGAAAGTCTTTCATCTGAGACACTATGAAGGCTTTCGCCGTTTCATGATTGTGCCGACAGTGGGTACTAGCCTGATGGGTTCGATTGATCCGATTCAGGAGATCGGAGAATTCATCAAGGCCGAAAGCCGCAAGACCGGCGCCAGTTTCTACATGCACGTGGACGCCAGTTTTGCCGGATTCACCGTTCCCTTCGTCAATCCCGATCTGCCGATCGGCTTTTCCGTTCCCGAAGTGATGTCGGTGACCGTTGACGGCGACAAGATGGGCAGACTGCCTTATCCGGCGGGCGTTTTTCTTTGTCGGAAAGGATTAATGTCATTGGTGGCGCGGAAAGTCAACTACGTCAGGGGGCATGAGGATGACACGGTTTCTGGCTCCCGCTCCTGCATTTCGCAGATTCTAGCCTGGTATTTATACCAGTCGGAAGGGATAGCCGGTCAGCGTCAGTACGTTCAGACTTGCCTGGACGGTCGGGACAAGCTTGTGACCCTGGTTAAATCTCAGTTGCCATGGGTCAACGTTCTTCCTTGTTCTCCTTGGGTGAATTTCGCACCCATGGAAATAGACATTGAAGATGGCCAAATCCCGGAAGAGATTAGGGAAAGGAATGGAATCCTCGCCCCTTATCATCTGAGATCAGACTTTTTCTCCGACGGTCATTTTGACACTTGTCCCAGGACCGTTTATAAGGTGTGTGTCATGCCGCACAGCCTGTCACACATTGAGCAATTCGTCGCTGATATCGGGAGGGCGAAAGACGGATGGCCCAAGAAGCATTGATCAACAACCGA
>Ga0209542_10006484_pt1 | contig 22753 bp, 28 predicted proteins | sample RifCSPhighO2_01_FD_184028 | JGI IMG/M metagenome (GOLD analysis project Ga0209542, IMG submission 184028) | Soil microbial communities from Rifle, Colorado - Rifle CSP2_plank highO2_0.1 (SPAdes) (version 2) | ecosystem: Environmental > Terrestrial > Deep subsurface > Rock core/Sediment ... | reverse complement strand
TATCAGGTTAAGAAGGTACAAGACTTGCTGAATGGCCGACCCAGACAAACTCTAGGCTTCAAAAAACCTTATCAGGTTTTCCATCAATTAATTAACAGCGCTGTTGCGCTAAATTCTGGAAACTAAGTAATTTGAATATATGAATAATAAAACTTTAATTATTATTATCACTCTGATTATCATCGTTTTTGTCGGTTTGGTAATCTGGAGCCAATCATTGCCTAAAGATACTTCGGCCGTACTTGGCACTAACGATAGTCAGGGGTTTTTATCAGCTGATGAAACCAGCTATGATTTTGGCACTATTTCCATGGCCAATAAATTAGTCAACAAGGTCTTTAAAGTCACTAATACCACCAATCAAGAGGTGAGTATAGATACCATTGTCACTTCCTGTATGTGCACCACTGCTTATTTGCAAGGTGCTGAAGGTGAACTTGGGCCTTTTGGCATGCCTGGCCATGGTGGTTTAGCTGGCAACCGAGTCAATGAGACCATTAAACCTGGCGAAACCAGGGATTTGAAAGTGGTCTTTGATCCTAATGCCCATGGCCCAGCCGGCGTTGGCGCTATCAATCGATCAATTACTTTAACTGGCAAAGGTGGCAAACTGCAATTTACTATTGAAGCGGTGGTAACGCCATAAAATTATGAAACGATTAATTATTATTTTAGTGGTTATCCTGCTGGCGATTTTAGGTATCGAATTTTTAAAAAATAGCTCCTTAACCGCTCAATTGATTTGGAATTTGAGTGATGGTGGCGTCTGGCTTTTGCCACTGGTTATAATCTCTTCGCTTTTAGACAGCGTCCATCCCTGTTCTTTTTCCATTTTACTTATTACCATCGCTTTTCTTTTTGGCCTGCAAATGAGCCGCCGAAAAATTTTACTTATCGGCGGCGTTTATGTAGCCGGCATTTTTATCGCTTATTTCTTTATCGGCCTGGGCATCCTGCAAGTGTTTCATTTGTTCAATACCCCGCATTTCATGGGCAAGTTGGGCGCTGGTTTGTTGATTATTTTCGGACTGATCAATTTAATCAATTCTCTTTTCCCCCAATTTCCGATTAAATTTAAAATCCCGACGGTCAGCCACCAGGCGATGGGCCGGCTGATAGAGCAAACCTCAATTTTTGCCGCCCTGATCTTGGGCTTACTGGTAGGCATCTGCCAATTTCCTTGTATGGGTGGGCCTTATTTGATGGTTATTGGCTTATTGCATGATCAAGTAACTTACTTTAAAGGTGTTGGTTATCTATTTTTTTATAATCTGATTCTGATTGTGCCCTTAGTGGCAGTTTTGTATCTGGCGGCTGATAAGTTGCTGGTGGAGAAAATGGAGGAATGGAAAAAATCAAATTTAAAGCAAGTCAGATTATGGGTGGGGCTCTTAATGATTATTTTGGGCTTTTTAATTTTCTTTATCTAAATTTATGAATAACCAACTACCAACTTTCAATGAGTTTTTAGCTAAAATAGAAGAGTTGAAAAATCGATCCGGTGTGGATTTAGTGGTGGCCGAAGATTTAAGCTTAGCAGTAATGAACCTGGTTAGTTTGGAGGAGCATTTCTTTTTTACCGGAGTCAAAACCGATCAAGCCAAATATTTTGACACCTCTTTAGAGATTCGCGAATTACGCAAGGAATTAATGGCCAAGCTAATGCCCAATCATGAAGGCGAAACCTGGTGCATTACCAAGCATCTACTCTCGGCGGCTATGCGTTTAATTGAGATCGGCAATAAATTCCAAGCCGAAGGGCAAAAAGACGAAGCCGAAGCGATGTTCAAACGGGCTTATAAAGTTTATTCCATTTTTTGGGCGCTCAAATTAAAGCTGATTGACGCTAAAAAAATAAAAACCGCTGCCCAGAACAGCTCGCCACTGGAAGATTTGGTCGATCAGTTAGCCAATTGCTGCGATGAATAAGGACTCTTGACTTAGTGATTTTATCCACACTTAACTTGTGATATACTACTTAGAGTAGTAATAACTTATTATATGGCCAGGAAAAAAATCATTCATCATCAAGTTTTGGGCGAGTTAGAAGCCGAAATAATGGAAGTCATTTGGAAATTAAAAAGCGCCTCCGTGCGCCAGGTTTGGACTAAACTGAAAAAACGCCGCCAGCTGGCTTATACTACGGTTATGACGGTTATGAGCCGCTTAGTTTTAAAAGGGATTTTAAAACGCCAGCTCGATGGCGGCGGCGCTTATATTTATGTTTCGGCCCAAGAGAAAGAAAAATTTTTAGCTGATAGTTCCAGAAAACTGATTAAAAACTTGATTCAAGAATTCGGCGAGGTGGCAGTGGCCCAGTTTATTGGCGTAGTGGAAGACAGCAACCTCAAGGACTTGATCAAGTGGCAAAAGAAACTCAAAAAAATAAAATGAGATAGTTATGTTAAGAAGTGATTTAGCTAAAAAAGCTGATCTTACTTTTTATCAGCTCCTGGGTCTGGGGCTGGGGTTTTTATTTATTTTGTTTTTTCTGGCCTTTAAAATTTCTTCTTTAATGCTGTTATTGGCTGGGTTATTCTGGCAGCGCTTAGCGGCTACCTGCGATTGTCTTAATCATTTATCCTTAGCCAACCATCCTCTGATTTTAACTTTTCTAATTTTTGTCGTCCTAGTTTTGGCCGGGCTGTTATTTTTAATAATCGCCAAAATAATAAAATTAAAAATACTGACCAATAAATTCATTGGCGCTAATTTAGCCAATAAAAGTCGAGCTCTGGCGCCGATTTTAAATAGTTTGGCTAAGGAAACCAGCCTGGAAAATAAAATTATTGAAATCCAAGATGCCCAGCCGATTATTTTTTGTTTCGGGCTGATTAAACCAAAGATCTGTCTTTCTTCTGGTTCGGTTGATAAATTGTCCCGGTCGGAGCTAAAAGTGGTTTTACTTCACGAACAGCACCACCTTTTAAGCCATGAGCCGCTCAAGCTGTTTATCGTCAGGGCTCTGACTAAAATATTGTTTTTTTTGCCCGGTCTCAAATATTTAGCTAACCAGTATTTGGTTTTTTCCGAATTGGCGGCTGATGAGTGGGCGACTGACTATTTCCAGAATAAAGCTTTTTTGGCCGGCGCCTTGTACAAAGTTCTAAAATGGAAGAAACAGCTGATAAAAAAGAATGAATTAGCCATATCTTTTTTTGCCGACCAAGTTATGGAAGAAAGAGTTAATAAATTAACCAATAACAACTACCAACCCCGCTTTAAAATTTTTAATTCCCATTTAGCTGGTGGCCTTGTTTCGTTAAGCTTAATTTTTATTTTCGTTTTAGGTTTATTAGTTTTAAGCAATTCAGCTTTGGCCAGTTCAGCACAGAGTTCCTGCTCTTTAAGCAGCCAAAACCTGACCAGCCAATGCCAAATCTCCGTTAAAAAGACAATTTGCCAGCTGGAAAGTTACGGTTTTCACAATTCAGTTTGTACTGATTAAAATCAAATTGAAATTTCCTGTGGATAACTGATCATTTGACGTTTCTAACAGTGACTACTACAATATGTAGTAGATATCAATATTTAATTATTACTAATTTTAATTTATTTTATGGCTTGGCAATCAGCGCTTCAACCTAAAAAAATGTTTTCTCTGGCTAATATTATATTATTGGTAATTTTAATTTCTTCTTTAATTATCAATCAGGTTTTTATGACCCAAGCGGCCGAAGTTATGGGGCTTAATTTGATCGGCCTTAGTCAAATGGGCGGTTTTATAGCCGGGACTAATCACCCCGGTTCTGGTGGCGGCAAGCTGACTGGTGAGGTCACTGCTGACGCTATAAAATTAGTTATTTCCAGCGGCCAGCCGGTTATTTACGGCTCTGAGCTTAATGTTTCTTTTGATACCGTTCAGGCCTCAATGAATACTATGAGTCAAATGGATCCGACTTATGGCCGGCAAAAAATAACTTTAACTGGCGACGCTCTGCAGCGCTATATTACAGTTGGCTTAAAAATTGCCTGTGAATATTGTTGTGGCGCCACCGGTTTAATTGACAAAAAGGGCCAAGCCGCTTGTGGCTGTGCTCACTCTCAAGCCATGAGGGGCTTATTAGCTTATCTGATCCAAAACCATGGTAGTGAATACACTAATGATCAATTGCTGCGCGAACTGGCCCGCTGGAAAAGCATGTATTTTCCCAAACAGATGATTCAAAAAATGGCCAGCCAGCTGCCAGGGGCCAATTTTACTCCTGATACCGCTTCTTTGCTTTTGGATGTCAAGTTGCCAAATTATGGTCAAGGTGATAAGAGCGCGCCCCTGCCCTCGGATCTTAACAATCTGCCCAATATGGTTGGCGGCTGTTAATAAAAATATTTTAATTATTAATTAACAATCAATTATGGAAAAAATAAAAGAGTTGGAAAAATTAAAAAATGAGATTTTAAGCGAGGTTGGCTTGGCCAAGAAAGAAAGTCAGTCCCTACCCTGGAATAGTTTGGCGGTTTATGTGGTTTTAATTGTTTTAACCTTTTTTTCTATCGCTCAGACAGTCCAATCGGCCGTTATCTTAAATAAAATTAAAAGCGGCAATATCCAGACCGCTAATTCCTCTACTAATAATAGCTCCGCGCCTTTGCCGGATAACTTGCAAAATCTGCCCGACATGGTTGGTGGCTGTTAATAAAATCAAGCAATCTTATGATGGAAAAAAAATTCAATCTGACTCTTTCTTTAGCGCTGATAGCAGCCGTGGTTACTTTATTGTCTTTGATTTTGGGCATGGTCATCGCTTCACAAACTAATTCTTTTTTGAATCAAGGGATAGCCAAAGCTAAAGCCAGCAACCGGCCAGCCGAACTTAATGTTATTTTACTTAAAGATTCCAATTGCCAGGATTGCTTTGACTTGACGACCGCGCTCTCAACCATTGCCGAGGCCAACGCTAAAATAAATTCGCCTAAAACAGTTGAGATTTCTTCATCAGAGGGCCAAGATCTGATTGCCAAGTATGCCATTACTAAAATTCCTTCTATGTTGGTTAGTGGAGAGTTAACTAAGAATGATAAATTACAAACCATCTGGTCGCAGTGGGGCGAAATTAAGGATGGTACTTTTGTTTTAAGGCAAATCGGTGCTCCTTATTTAGAGGTCGCTACCAGCAAAGTCCGAGGACGGGTTAAATTAACTATGTTGACCGATACTAGTTGTAGCCAGTGCTATGATGTGACCCAACATGAAGCTATTTTAGGGCAGTTCGGTTTTGAAGATAAGGCAGCTAAAGTTTTAAGTGTTACCTTAAATGATGGCCAGGAATTAGCTGATGAATACAATATTAAATTATTACCCACTATAATTTTAACTGGTGATCTTGAGGCCTATCCGTCTTTGATTAAGGTTTGGTCGCAAGTCGGCACAGTTGAGGCGGATGGCGCTTATGTTTTTAGGGAAGGTGTTAAACAAATGGGAACTTATAAAAATTTAGCCACTAATAGTGTTATAAAACCTCAGCCAGCCGCTCCAACCGTCCAAACTGCCCAGTAAGCCCAAAAGTTATTAAAATAACTTATTATGACGGTAAGTAAGCTAACTTTAGCAGTTAAATCTTTTAGGACAGTTTTTGGTCGGGTTTTTTATTTTGGCCTAGTATTTTTTTTGTTTCTCATATCTCTTTTGGTTAATTTCCTGATAAGTGCCGTAGTTTTAAATTATGATCTTTTAATCTTTACTCTGACTTCCGGCTTGTTTAGCTTTAAAACCCAAGCCGGAATATTTTTTAGTGCCTTGGCTTCAGTGGCGGCTCTACCCCTCATTTCATTAACCGCCATTATTATTTTGTCGGCCTTGTTAGCCATTGAGATTTCTCTCTTTATTTTTTATTTTAAAAAGCAATTAGCTTTTAAGCGGGAAACAGGTCTCGGCTTTTCAGCTATAGCCGTGAGTTTTTTAGGCCTGGGTTGCAGCGCCTGCGGTTCCCTAATTTTGTCTTCACTGATCGGCTTGACGGCGACCACGGCGGTTATTGACTGGCTGCCCTTAGAGGGTTTAGAATTCGGCCTCTTAGGCATTTTTATTTTATTGTTGGCTATTTATTTAACAGCTTATAAAATATCAGCTCCCAATGATTGTAAAGTTTGATTAATAATTTAAAATTATGAAAAATAAAATAATTCTTATTTTAATTATCCTGGTTCCAATATTTTTAATAGCATTGGTGGTTTATTTGCCTCGTCATATTGCAGCTAGAGAAAATAAAAATTATTCAGTTGCCAATGATGCCGATATTAGCGCCCAAAATCAATCAGATACTATCAAAGGCCCAGCTATTAAAATTAGTCCGGAAACCTATGATTTGGGCACAGTGATTTACGGCGAGATTGCCAAACATATTTTTACTATTGAGAATATAGGTGATGAGCCACTAGAGATTTTGAAACTTTCTACTTCCTGTGGCTGTACTAAAGCTTTAATGGCAAACGAAAATAAGATTATCTCTCCTGGCCAGAGTGTTGAACTGACAGTAACCTTTGATCCGGCAGTCCATAAAGATGATACTGATTTAGGCGATATCAACCGGATTATTTATATCACTACCAACGATCCCAATCAGCCAAGATTGGAAGCAGAAATTACCGCCCAAGTCATTAAAAGTAACCAATAATTTATGTTTGATATTCTCTTAATTATTTTGAGAAATAAAAAATATTTGGTTTTGGCTGTTTTGACAACTGCTATAATAGCTACTATTTCCTATTATTTGATGATTTTCAATGTCTATCAATATAGCTTGTGGGTTTATGCTGATATGAATGGAATAATTTTTACCATCGTCACAGTGGTTTTAGGCCTAATTATTTCTATTTTACTGGGTGGCCACATCGCCCTTTTGGTTTTTAGAAGAGATATTATCCAGGCCAGATCAGTTGGCAATAAAATGGCGGGCGTTGGCGGAGCATTGACTGGCTTAATAGCTTCCGGCTGCCCCACTTGTGGCGCTCCTTTGTTGGCTTTGATGGGCTGGCCACTGGGCTTATTCGCCCTGCCTTTTTATGGTTTAGAATTGAAAGTTTTAAGCGTCATTTTTCTGCTCTTAGCCATATTTTTAATTTCTAAAAATATAAGAAACAATTTAACTGATCAGTGTTCAATTAAAAATCAACCGACAAAACAATGAAAAAATTAATTATTGCTTTGCCTATTTTGTTGGGTGTGGCGGCTATAATTTTATTATTGGCAGTGATTTTAAAAGCGCCCGCTCCCCAAACAGCTGTTTCTTCTTCAAATTTTCCTGCTGGTAATTTAATTGACTCCCAACCAGGACCAGAGGTTTTATCAGCTTCCCAAAAAGGGGTGGATTTGACGATTAACAGAGTTAAGCGGGAGAATGATCAGACCGTTATTGAACTGGCTCTTAATAACCATGTTTATGATTTGTCAAAATTAGAAGTTAAGAGTCAATCAAGTTTGGCCGGTATCAATCCCAGTGGTTATAGAATTATTAACTCGGCTAGTGGCGGCCACCACCTTGAAGCGCAAATGGTTTTTCCCGGTAATCTAAGCGGAGCGTTAGTGATAAAATTCGGCGATTTGCTGGTTTTTAATTTTAATATCTAAATTAAAATTTTCAATGTTTTTAGTTAAAATAAATTATTCTCCGGTGAGGTGGGGCTTTTTAGGCGCTATTTCAATTGCTCTAACTTTTTATTTAGTTCAGGTCTTGGGCATGCAAAGCTGGTTGGCTCCCGTTTACTTTATGAAAGTTAAGTGGTATTTTGTTTTGCCCTTAATTTTAGCTTTTGGTATTCAATTAGGGTTATTCAGGGTTATGTATCAGCAGGCCCAACGAGCTGGTGGTGTGGTGGCGGCAACTGGTGGTGTTTCTATCACTACTATGATCGCTTGCTGTTTGCATAATTTGGTGGTGGCTTTGCCCTTTTTGGGACTGACTGGAGTGGCGGTTTTTTTCTCGGCTTATCAAGATTACATTTTTACCTTTAGTATTTTATTTGCTTTAGGTGGCATAATTTTTATGTGGCAAAAATATCAGAAGCATCGTCTTCATTGCCGATTAAACTTTTGACTTGGCCTGGGATTTTTAGTATCTTTAAGTCAAGTACCATAATTTATTTATGTTCAAATTATTTGGTCAGAAGAAATGTCTTATTTGCGGGATGATTGCGAACTCAAATTTTATTTCCCGTTATGGCGAGAAATTTTGTTCCACCGGTTGTTTAGCCCAATACGAAAAACAAAATAAAGTTGCTGACCATCAACATAGTGGTGATAAAAATGGCGGCTGTTGCCATTAATTTTAGTATTAAAATAATATGCAATATGCTTGGTTGATTTGGAGTTTGCTCCTTTTAGTAGTTTGGGCGATAGTTTATTTTTCTCTTAATGGTCCGGACCAGAAAAAAGAAATGTTAATTGTCAGTTTTTGGACATCTCTTTTGGGTTTAACTGAACCCTTATTTGTTTCAGAGTATTGGAATCCACCCTCACTGTTTAATTTAGCTCAAAATACCGGCTTTGATTTGGAAAGTTTAATATTTTCTTTTGGCATTGGCGGTTTAGCGGTTGTTCTTTATGACAAGATTTTTTCTCGCCAATATCAAACCATGATTTTAGCCGAAAGGCATAATAGTCGTCATCATTTTCATTTTTTTATTTTACTTTCTGCTCCCTTAATCTTTTTAATTTTATTTTTATCTACCAATCTCAACCCGATTTATTCGGCAATTATAACTCTCTGGGCCGGTGGTTTAGCTACTTGGTATTGCCGTCCGGATTTAAAAGTAAAAATGTTAGTTAGCGCTGTTATCTTTTTAATTTTCTATTTTATTTATTTTTTGACTTTAATTTTTATGTTTCCCGGCTATGTTGAGGCGGTTTGGAATTTAAAAGTCATTTCTGGTATACTGGTACTCGGCATACCCTTAGAAGAACTGCTTTTTGCTCTTAGTTTCGGTTTTTTCTGGTCCAGTGTTTATGAGCATTTGACTTGGCGCAAAATAAAGGCAATTTAATTTTATTATTAAATTATTAATTTTATGCAAATCATCGGTGTTATTTTGATTGCGGTGGTTATCGGTCTTTATTTTTTGTGGTTTTGGTATACCAAAAATCAAGAAGGGGCGGCGGCTAAAAGTGAAAGCGGTGTCCAGGTTTTTAATATCTTAGTTAAAGGTGTTTATTCACCTAATAATCTTAAGGTTAAAATGGGCCAGCCGGTTAAGATTAATTTCCGCCGGGAAGAATCCGCCGATTGTTCGCGCTATGTCAGTTTTCCTGATTTAAAAATCCGAAAGGAACTGCCCGAAGGCCAGACGGTAGTCATTGAATTCACACCAACAAAACCAGGAGAAATAGCTTTTGCCTGTGATATGGGCATGTATCAAGGTAAAGTGATTGTTGAGTGAAATAGCTTGGTAACTATCTTAAAAATCCGTGATTAATCACGGATTTTTAAGATAAAATTGACAGCTTGTCAATTTAAAGTTAGGATATACCTATCCCCCAGGTATAAATAAACAGCTTGAGATGGTTTGGCAAATATCTTATTAATATCGCTCAGTCAGAGAAAAAAATCAATATCTCTCTTAAAAAAGCTCAAAGTTTAATTTCTAAAATCATTAAAATGCATGATAAAAATGAATATTGCATTGATATCATGCAGCAGAATCTGGCAGCTATTGGCCTCTTAAAATCCGCCCATCAGATGATTTTAGAGTGCCACCTAAACAGTTGTTTTAAGAAAGCGATGGCCACTAATAATAGCCAAAGAAAACAAGCCATGATTGAGGAAATTTTAAAAGTCAGCAAATTAGCCAATAAATAATTTATCAGCCATGAGTCAGCAGACCAAAAAAATATTTATTAGCGGTATGCATTGCCGATCTTGTGAATTATTAATTGAAGACCAGTTAAAAAAAATTCCCGGAATAGCTTCAGTAAAAGCCAATCAAAAAACCGGCCAGGTAGAATTGTTCTATCAGGGCCAAGAACCGAATAGTGAGACGATTGCCAAAGAGATAATAAGCGCCGGCTATCAAATGGGTAAGCAGAGCTCCTTGCCCTGGTTATCTAATGACTATCGGGATTATCGTGATCTCTTATTGGCAGTTGGTATTTTAGCGGTAATTGTTTTCCTGATCAGCCAAACCGGAGTTTTTAATTTTTTCAACATCAGTGTTAATGAGACCGGATTATTTACTGCTTTAATTGTTGGTTTGGTAGCTGGCGTTTCCACTTGCCTGGCTTTAATTGGTGGATTGGTTTTGGGTTTGTCATCAAGGTATGCCGAAGCTCATCCAGAGGCCTCCGTTAAACAAAAATTTATGCCCAATATTTATTTTAATTTGGGTAGAATTTTAGGCTTTGGCTTTTTTGGCGGCCTGATCGGCTTACTGGGTATGGCTCTGGGTTTGTCTTCTAATCTCTTGGGCCTTTTAACTATTTTAGTTGGTGGCGTGATGATTTTTTTGGGATTAAAGCTAATAGAAGTATTTCCGGCCCTGCGTTATAAAACCATTACCTTGCCCGCCAAAATAGCTAAAGTGATAGGTTTAAACAAGTCATCAATAGAATATAGTGTTAGAAATACTTTAACTATGGGAGCACTGACTTTTTTCTTGCCTTGCGGTTTCACTCAAGCTATCCAGCTTTATGCTGTCAGTACTGGCAGTTTTATCGCTGGCGCCCTAATAATGATGCTTTTTGCCCTGGGCACAACTCCCGGCTTACTGGGCATTGGCGGATTAACCGCTATTTTTAAAGGCCAGACAGCTCGAGTATTTTTTATGACCGCCGGCTTGTTGGTGATAATTTTAGGAGTTTATAATATCACTAATGCCAGCCAATTAATTTCTTTTAGTTCAGTTAATGGTTCAAAAGTTCAAAGTGTCAGAGAACCACAAATTATCAGAATGACTCAAGGCGCCAATGGCTATAGCCCCAATGTTTTCACTATTAAAAAGGGCCAGCCGGTTAAATGGATCATTACTTCTACCGATCCTTTTACTTGTGCTTCCAGTATTATGATTAGGGAGTATGGCCTTAGCCGCGGACTTAAAAAAGGTGAGAATATCATAGAATTTACGCCCACCAAAGCCGGTGAAATAAAATTTTCCTGCACGATGGGCATGTATACCGGAAAATTTATTGTCAAAGAATGAAAATAAAAAATTAAAAAATTAAAAAATTAAGAAAATAAGAAATTAATATATGGAAAAAAAGGACTATAGTATTGCTGGCATGCATTGTGCCAGTTGTGCTCTGACCATAGAAAAAAATATCAAAAAAATTCCCGGTGTTAAAAATATCTCCGTTAATTTTCCTTTAGAAAGGGCAACAGTAGAATATGTCGGCGATGGTCTTGATGAGAAGATTATGACAGTAGTCAAAGATAGTGGTTATCAAGCCACACCGGTTGATGACCAGATAAACAATCATGAAAGCATTTCCCGGGAACTGGAAATCAAGAAAGAAAGAAATTTATTTATTTTAAGTTTAGTTTTATCTTTGCCGGTCTTAATTTTAGCGGCAATTTTAAGGGATAAGTCATTTAATAGCTACCTGACCCAAGCGTTTTTGGCTGGTCTTGTCCAATTTTATATCGGCTGGCGGTTTTATCGGGGCACTTATTATGCTCTCAAGAATAAAACCGCCAATATGGATTCTTTAATTGCCGTTGGTACCAGCGCCGCTTATTTTTACAGCTTGGCTACTACTTTTTTAATCCCAGGCGAAGTTTTTTATGAAACTTCCTCATTGTTAATCACTTTTGTTATTTTAGGCAAATGGCTGGAAGTGCGGGCCAAAGGCAAAGCCGGCGAAGCTATAAAAAAGTTAATGGGGCTACGCGCTAAAACTGCCCGAGTAGTCAAAAATGGTCAGGAAATTGACGTATCCCTTGATGAAGTGAAAGTTGGCGATATTATTATAGTGAAGCCGGGTGAAAAAATTCCCGTTGATGGCGAGGTTTTAAGCGGCCACTCCAGCGTGGACGAATCAATGGTCTCTGGCGAGAGCATCCCTTTAGAAAAAACCACCGGCGATTTAGTTATTGGTGCCACCATCAATAAAGTTGGCAGTTTTAAATTCCGGGCAACCAAAGTTGGCAAGGATACAATTCTTTCCCAAATCATTAAAATTGTCGAAGAAGCCCAGTCGCAAAAAGCGCCGATTCAGAAATTTGCCGATAAGGTTTCCAGTGTTTTTGTGCCGGCAGTGATAGTTATTGCCCTAATAACTTTTATAAGCTGGTATTTCTTACTCTTGTCTCCTTTTGTCAGCGCTTTAATGGCTTTTACCGCTGTTTTAGTTATTGCTTGCCCTTGCGCTCTAGGATTGGCTACGCCTACAGCCATTATCGTCGGCACCGGTAAGGGCGCAGAAAACGGCTTATTAATTAAAGGCGGCGAGTCGCTGGAGATAGCCAATAAAATTAAAATCGTGGTTTTTGATAAAACTGGCACTTTAACCAAAGGGCAACCGGAAGTCACTGATTTTATAACTTATATTTTTAAAGAAGACGAACTTTTATTATCAGTGGCTTCTTTGGAAAATGTTTCCGAACATCCGCTGGCTGAAGCTATTGTCAAATACGCTAAAAGTAAAAATCTAAACTTTTTGGAACCGACTGATTTTAAATCCTTATCGGGCCAAGGTGTGTCTGGTCTGATTAATAATCAGGAAATTTTAATCGGCACTGATAAATTGATGCAAAATAATGATTTGGCTATAACTAACGAAATAAAAAATACCAAATCTCAATTGGAAAATGGCGGCAAGACAGTTATGATAGTAGCGGTGGCTGGTCAAATAGCTGGTTTAATAGCGGTAGCTGATACGGTTAAGGAAACCTCGGTTGAAGCCATAAAAAATTTACAGCGCTTGAATATTAAAACTATTATGATAACCGGTGACAATCAAAAGACCGCTCAAGCGATTGCCAAAAAAGTCGGCATTGACGAGGTGCTCTCGGAAGTTTTGCCGGAAGACAAAGCTAAAAAAATAAAAGAATTACAAGTTGGCGGCTTAAAAGTGGCGATGGCTGGCGATGGTATCAATGATGCGCCAGCTTTAGCCCAGGCCGATTTGGGCATTGCTATGGGCGGGGGCACGGATGTGGCCATTGAAACCGGCGGCATTATTCTAATTAAAAATGATTTGCGTGATGTTTTTAAAGCCATTAAATTAAGCAAGCAAACTATGAGTAAAATCAAACAGAATATGTTCTGGGCTTTGTTCTATAATAGCGTTGGTATCCCGATTGCCGCTTTAGGGCTTTTGCGAGCGGAATTTGCCGGCTTGGCAATGGCTTTGTCATCTGTTTCGGTGGTGGTAAATTCCATCTTGCTAAAAAGGAAGAAATTGTAATATTATATTATTAGATTAGGGGTTATTCATTGTCTATATTATTCTATCTGTCATTGCGAGGAACGAAGCAATCCTATATTTATATCATCTTTACTATTTTAAAAATATTTTATTTATAAATTAATTTTAACATATGGAAAAATATATCTGCCGTATTTGTGGTGAAATTTATGATCCGGCTAGGGGTGATCCCGATAGCGGCATTGCGCCGGGTACGCCTTTCTCCGAAGTGCCAGCTGACTGGGTTTGTCCGGTCTGTCAAGCCCCAAAAGGCGACTTTGATTTATACGATGAATAAAAATATGGAAATTAAAAATGACCTGTTAAAAGGCATTAATTTAATCAATAGCCATTTGCCGGAAATTGAATTGGAAGTTTATTGGCATGAGCAAATCAAAAAAATAAAATTATCCGATTACCATAGCAAGTGGCTGATTCTTTTCTTTTATCCGGCCGACTTTACTTTTGTTTGCCCAACCGAGTTAAAAGAATTGTCAGAAAATTATAAAAAATTTCAGGACTTAAAGGCGGAAATTGTTAGTGTCAGCACTGATACGGTTTATGCTCACAAGGCCTGGCATGATAGCTCACCAGCCATTAAAAATATTAAGTTTCCGATGGCAGCCGATCCGACCGGCCAACTGGCTAAAGTACTGGGTGTTTATTTAGAAGATGCCGGCTTGGCCTTAAGGGGCACTTTTATTGTTAATCCCCAAGGTTTTATCAAAGCCGTAGAAATTAATGATAACAGTATTGGTCATTCAACCTAGGAATTATTGAGAAAATTACAGGCGGCGATTTTTGTGGAAGAACATGGCGACCAGGTTTGCCCAGCCAGTTGGCAACCAGGAGAGACAACTTTAAAACCTGGCCTGGATTTAGTGGGTAAAATATAAGTCAATAATTAAAAAAGCCCCGGCGTCAGCTGGGGCTTTTGGGTTTTTATTTTTCGGTGACGATTTCACCTAAAGTGTTAATAGTAACTTTAACTATTCTTTTTTTATCATCAACCATCTTGACTATTTTAGTCCAGGCCAGGCCTTGTTCAGCAAACGGCCCGTTTTCTAAGCCGCGCAGTTTGTAAGCTGGCCGGCCATCGGGTTTGATATGAAAATGTCCGCTGGCATCTTCGGCTTGCGCTAATTGGCAGCGAAAGTGCCCGACGTGTTCAAAACGATTGGCATAAGCCGGCTGGCCGTCAGCGGTAATATGGAATTGACCCTTTTCATCAATAGCATCAGCTAAGCCCTCAAAAAATAAGCCGACACTCAAGAAGCGATTGGCATAGGCCGGCTGACCATCGGGCCGTATATGGTATTGCCAAAATCCGGAATCATTTCTGACACAGGCCAGGCCTTCTTGGAATCCGGTCACTTGTGGGAATACATAATTATAGGCTGGTTGACAAGTGATCGGGTCAATATGGAACATGCCTCCATTTTTTGACCGGCTAGCCCAAGCTAAGCCGGTTAAAGGATTATAACCGCCAACACGATAATAGCCACGATGTTTGCATAAGTATCGCGATAACTTTAAAAAAGTGCGCTCGTCCATTTTCAGACCTCCTTAATTTGTTTTGTATTGGCAGGTTAGCAAATAAATCCGCCATTGTCAATTGATTTAGATTAATGGTTTATAATTTCTTTGGCTTTTATGTTATAATATTTACAAGATGGTAGAAGAAAAATATCAAAAAATTTGGGAGCCGATTGATTTCACCGTTTATTTTAAATTCATTAAATGGCCGGTTATTATTGGCTTAATTTTGGAAATTCTTTTTCGTTTTTGGGCCGTCAAAATCGGCTCGGGAATTTTATACGAACAAGTGGAGATTATTTCTTGGATTATTCGTCTGGGTATTTTTGTGAATTTAGCCATCAGGTCAACTAAACATTTCGGCTTCAGCGCGCCGATCGCCATGATTTCCGGTGTGATGAGCGGGGCCCTAATTGGTTTTATCATATCTTTATACCGTTTTATTGATGGTGTTAAACTCTGGAAATTTTTTAACATTATTACCGAGACCTCAATGGTGGCCGTGGTGGGTTCGCTGGTCGCTATACTAATTGTTTATGTTTCTAATCTAAAGAGATAAAATATAAAAACACAGGAATATAAAAACCTAAAAATAATTAATTTAAAAAATTATGGCTCAAAGTAAAAAAATCACTCAAGAAGAAAAAATCTGGGCGGCTATCAGCTACCTGTGGATTTTATCATTAGTGGCGTTAGTAGCCAGAAAAAACAACGACTATGTGCGCTTCCATGCCAATCAGGGCTTTTTACTTTTCATCCTGTCTTTATTTTGGTGGTTTCCGGTTTTGGGCTGGCTGTTAAGCTTAGTCATTTTGGTCTTGGTAATTGTTGGCATTATCAAGTCCTTTCAGGGTGAAGAATGGTCCTTGCCGCTTATTGCGCCAGCTGCTAAAAAAGCCGGCCATTGGTTTGTCAAAACTATTAAGTTGTAAACACAAAAACACAAAAACACAAAAACAAAATTTTATATTATTTTATTTTCCCGCCAGAGGCGCTGAGTCGGCTTCTGGTATGAGGTCCGCCTTTGGCGGATATATTCCTGTATTTTTATATTTTTAGGTTAACCCTGTTAAATAATTTTAAATTTTTTTCATGTATTATATTTATATTCTTGAGTCAAAAAAAGATAATAAATTTTATACAGGGTATACAAAAAATTTAAAATTAAGATTTGAGCAACACTGCCATGGTTTTGTGGAATCAACGAAGGATAGACGTCCACTAACACTTATTTATTATGAAGCATGCTTAAATCAACAGGATGTAACACATCAAGAGAAATATTTAAAAACATATTTGGGTAAACTATTCTTAAGGAATAGGCTCAAATCTTATTTAACAGGGTAAATGAAGCGAACTAAAATTGTGGCGACTATCGGTCCGGCGACCGAAAGCAAAACGATGATGGAAAATTTAATTTCCGCTGGTTTAAATGTGGCTCGGCTTAATTTTTCTCATGGCACCTATTCTCATCATCAGCTACTGATTGATAATTTAAAGTCAGCCGCCAAAGATACCAAAGCCAATCTGGCGATTATGGCTGATTTGCAGGGCCCGAGAATCCGCATTGGCGAGGTGGCTGAAGAAGGCATTAAGGTAGAAAAAGGCGAGGAGATTATTTTGGTACCGGAAAATTATGTGGTGCCGATTAAAGCCATTAGTTTGTATGTGCCGATTCAATATCCGTTGTTGTATAAGGAAGTTAAAGCCGGCCATAAAATTTTAATTGATGACGCTGCTATTGAACTTCAGGTTACTAAAATAAAAAAGAAAGCAATTTATGCTAAAGTGATTACTGGTGGAGTTATAAAAACCCATAAGGGCCTGAATTTTCCGGATTCCACTATTAAATGTCCGGCCATTACCGCTAAAGATTGGCAGGATTTGGAATTCGGAGTAAAAAACGGCTTGGATTTTGTGGCTTTATCTTTTGTCAAAGATGCCAGCGATGTCATTAGATTACGCCAAAAAATATTTTTATTGGAAAGAAAATATCGCCACAACAAAGCCGTTTCCCATTACCAATTGGAAAAGCCCAACGCTCGTGGCAAAATCGGCGGCGTCCATCTGCGGGTTATCGCCAAGATTGAAAGGCGCGAAGCGGTTAAAAATTTTGACGAGATTTTAGAAGCGGCCGACGGCATCATGGTGGCGCGCGGCGATTTAGGCATTGAAATGCCTTTTGAAGATTTACCTCTCATTCAAAAGAAAATTATTGATAAATGCCGCCTGGCCGGCAAGCAAGTGATTGTCGCCACTCAAATGCTGGATTCTATGATCAGAAACCCGTTGCCGACTCGGGCCGAGGTCTCCGATGTGGCCAATGCGATTTTAGACGGCACGGACGCGATTATGCTCTCGGGCGAAACGGCCAGCGGCCAGTACCCGTTAAAGGCGGTGCAAGCGATGACCAAAATTGCCCGGGAAGTGGAAAGCCGATTAATTGAAGAGCAGGAAACTAAAGAAGGGGAGTTTAAAAATTTAAGTTCTATCACCCAGATTATGAGTTTTGTCGCCCAGGACTTAGCCGAAGATGTGGCTCACGCTAAGCTAATTGTTTGCGCTACCACTTCCGGCTTTACCGCCCGAAATATTTCTCGTTTTCGCTCTAAGGTGCCGATAGTAGCGGTGGCGCCAGCCCAGATGACGGTCAATCAGCTAAGTTTGAGTTGGGGTGTGACAGCTTATTATATTCCTTTCACTTCTTCTTTTAATATATTACTTAAAAAAATCAAGCAAGTTTTATTGAAACATAAATTAGTGGAGGTTGGTGATACGATAGTGGTAGTAGCCGGACACCCTTTTGGCTTTAAGGGTCAGACCAATCTAATGAAGGTGGAAACTATTTAAAATTTTATTTTAAAAATCGCCCAAATAACAATTTTTATTATAGTCCTAAATTATAATTTATTATGGCTAAATCCAATAAAAACATCCTCTGGTTTAATCAAACCACCATCAAAGACATTCCCAAAGTCGGCGGCAAGAACGCTTCCTTGGGCGAGATGTATCAAAAGCTCACTTCTCAAGGAATTAGAATTCCCAATGGCTTTGCAGTGACCGCTTCGGCTTATAATGATTTTTTGGTTTATGCCAAAATCAAAAAAGAAATTTTTTCAATCTTAAAGAAGACCGCCAAAAATAATTTATCGGTCAGTTCAAAAAAAATCCAAGCCCTGATCTTAAAATCGGAATTTTCCGATAAATTGAAAGCTGATATTTCTTTGGCTTATAAAAAACTTTCCAGCGAGTATAAAACCGCCAGAGCCGATGTGGCGGTGCGTTCTTCGGCTACCGCCGAGGATTTGCCTACCGCTTCCTTTGCCGGCCAGCAGGAATCGTATCTGAACATCAAGGGTGATGAAGAATTATTTTTAGCTATTAGAAAATGTTTCGCTTCGCTTTTTACCGACCGCGCTATTTCTTACCGCATTGACCAGAAATTTAAGCACGAAAAAGTTTCCATTTCCGTGGCTGTCCAGAAAATGGTCAGAAGCGACTTAGCCACTGCCGGGGTGATGTTCACCATTGATACGGAAAGTGGCAACCCTAATGTCATTTTAATCAATGCCGCTTACGGTTTGGGCGAATATGTGGTCAAAGGTAAAATCAATCCCGATGAATATTATGTTTTTAAAGAAACTTTAAACCAAGGTTTCAAACCCATCACTTCTAAACAAATCGGCGACAAGGCCCACCAATTGGTTTACAGCCATAATCCCAAATTTCCCACCAAAGACCAGCTAGTTGAACCGTCCAGGAGATTAAAATACGCTTTGAGCGATCAGGAAATACTGACTTTGGCCAAGTGGGGCGTGTTGATAGAAAAGCATTACAAGCGGCCAATGGATATTGAATGGGCCAAAGATGGCCAAAGCGGCCAGTTATTGATCGTCCAGGCACGGCCAGAAACTGTCGGTAGCCAGAAAAATTTAAATGTCTTGGAAGAATACCGCTTTTTAGAAAAACCCGGCGAACCGATTTTGGTCGGCGATAGCGTGGGTGTGAAAATCGGCAGCGGGCCGGCCAGAGTGATAGATAATATTAGTCAGCTGAAAAATTTTAAAGCCGACGAGGTTTTAATAGCCGATATGACCGATCCTGATTGGGAGCCGATCATGAAAAAAGCCGCCGCTATTGTCACTAATGCCGGCGGTCGGACTTGTTTTAGCGGCGATACTTTAGTTTTAACTAATGGGGGTTTTAGGACTTTTGAGCAACTTGGTGATTTGCTCAAAAAAGAAAAAATTTTTATCCCTTCTTTAGATAAAGAAAATTTAAAAATAGAATGGAAAGAAATTTATGATTGGCAAGAGAAAGTCGGCCAACCGCTGTTAATAGCTTTTTCCCAAACTGGCAGACAGACCAATAATTGTTTGAAAACAACCAGTGATCATAAATTTTTAACTTGGGACAATCGCTGGCTGGTTGAAAAAACTATTGGTGAAATTTTAAAAAAACAGGAGATGGTTTTAGTTGCTAAAAATTTAAAGAATTTCCAAGTCAATAAAATTGACAGTAAGTTGGCGTATTTATGGGGAGCGATTTTTACCGATGGCAATGTTTATTTAACCAAAACTCACGGCGAAGTCCAATTTATTCAGAAATTTATTCCGGCCAAAGAAAAAATGATTGAAACAGTACAAAATTATTTTAAGGAAATTTTTAATAAGGATGTAAAATTAAGCCAGAAAAAAATCAGTCAGGGTTATATTAGGGGCAAGAAAGTTGTCGGCCAGGCCTCGACTTTAAGATGTTACAGTAAAGAAATCGCCCAGAAATTTTTTGATTGGAAAAATGATCTGGACAGTTATCTTTTAGATTGTTCTTCAGATTCAAATTTGGCTTTTTTGGCCGGTGTTATTGATGGCGATGGTTCTTACTCTAAAAATAGAGCGCAAATTTATTGTTCTGATGATAATTTATTGAAAGGCATAATAATCAGCTGCTTAAAAAACGGTTTTTTACCGCCAGTTACTAATAACAGGAATATTTATAATATTCAAATCGTTGAAAAATTAGAGGAAATATTTGTTTATACTAAAAGAGTCAAGGGTGAATTTAATCAAATTAATACGAGAACAGTTTTCTATTCAGCCAAACAGCTTTTGGGCGATATTATTGATAAAGTTAATTATCGCGGCCGAATCAGACCTTATATTGAAAAAAATTTATTAATTGATAGCAACAAAATTAGGAATTTTTTAATTCCTATGATTTTTGGACAAACAGCTAATCATCAGTTGACTGATATTATCAATTCAGATGTCAAGATGATTCGAGCTAAAAAAATTAGTGTTTTAGCCAGTCAAAAAGTTTATAATATTTCAGTCAAAGATAACCATAATTATTTGGTCTTTACTAATCGACTGACTCCCTTAATAGTTAATAATTGTCACGCGGCGATTGTCTCGCGCGAGCTGGGAGTGCCTTGCATAGTGGGGACTCATCAGGCCACCAAAAAAATAAAAACCGGTCAAGAAATAACAGCTTCTTGCGCTGAAGGCGAAATCGGCAAAGTTTATAATAAAAAAGTAAAATTTGCCATCAGACGAGTGGATTTGAAAAAATTAGCCAGGCCCAAAACTAAAATCATGATGAATGTCGGCAATCCTTACGCCGCTCTGTCTTTTTCTTTTATACCTAACGACGGTGTCGGCCTGGCCCGGGAAGAATTCATTATTTCTAATTACATCAAAGTCCATCCTTTAGCCCTATTGAATTTTTCCCAGCTGAAAGACCAAAAAGCCAAGCAAGAAATAATTAAGTTGACTGCCAATCACCATAACAAGCCGCAATTTTTCGTGGACAAATTAGCCGAGGGTGTGGGTATGATTGCCGCCGCCTTTTATCCCAAATCGGTCATTATCCGCTTGTCCGATTTCAAATCCAATGAGTATGCCAACTTGATTGGCGGTGCGCAGTTTGAACCGCCAGAGCCCAATCCAATGATCGGCTGGCGCGGCGCTTCCCGCTACTACGCCGAGCAGTATAAAAAGGCCTTTATTTTGGAATGCCAGGCGCTCTTAAAGGCCCGCGAGGATTTTGGCCTGAAAAATATAAAAATTATGATACCATTTTGCCGAACCGTTGAAGAAGGCAAAAAAGTCATTGCTATTTTAGCAAGTCATGGCTTAAAACAAGGCCAAAACGGCTTGGAAATTTATGTGATGTGCGAAATACCTTCTAATGTGATTTTAGCCGATGAATTTTCCCAGATTTTTGACGGTTTTTCCATCGGTTCCAACGACCTAACCCAATTAACTCTGGGTGTGGATAGGGATTCGGAATTAGTGGCTCATGTTTATGACGAAAATAATCAGGCGGTCAAAGATTTGATTTCCCAAGTTATAGTTAAGGCCAAAAAACACAAAAGGAAAATCGGCATTTGCGGCCAAGCGCCATCGGACTTTCCTGACTTTGCCCGTTTTCTGGTGAGGGAGAAAATAGATAGCATTTCACTGGTGCCGGATACGGTGGTCAAGACCACTTTGGCGGTCTTAGCCGAGGAGAAAAAGTTAAGGAAATAACCTTATTGACAATTAAAACCTTAATTGCTAAAATAGCCATTACCACTGATTAAAAAGAAGAAAGGAGGTTTGAGGCGAGTTTTTTCATCGCTTTTACCTTTAATGGTTGAATTAGTTACTTAACCAACAAAGGAGGGGAACTTCCCAGTGGCTTTAAGCAACAGGCAAAAGAGAGTTATCAGGTATCAGGATTTAAGAGGGGTTGAGCGAACCAAGAATTGCGGCAGCGCTGAAAGCGCTCGCCAATGCATTTCTTGGCTGAAGCGAGAGGGGTTTGAATTTATCAGCCAAGAAATAATTGAGAAAGAAACGGTTACTACCAAAACAAAGCGGCCAAAAATGCGCCACCCTGACGACTAATAGTAGTCAAAAAATATTTAGGGCTTCTTTTAGAAGCCCTTTATTTTTTTTGTTAATAAAGTTAGAATGGATACATGAACTTCTTACACACTTACCTGCCTGACCCGATTTTTTGGCAATTCAGTTTTATCGCTATCAGGTGGTATGGACTCTTGATTTTTCTGGCGCTGGTAACGTGCTTATTTTTGGTTTTATATTTGGCTAAAAAAAGAGGCCTCAAAGCCGAACAAATTTATGATTTGGCTTTTTGGTCGGTCTTAGGCGGCTTAGCCGGCGCTCGGCTCTATGAAGTTTTTATTTTGAATTGGAGTTATTATTCTGCTAATTTATCAGCCATAGTTAAAATTTGGGAAGGCGGTTTGGCTATTCATGGCGCGATTTTAGGTGGAGCTATCACGGTCTGGCTTTGGGCTAAAATTAACCGTCAAGATTTTTGGCCGCTAATTGATTTAATCGCGGTGGCTATGCCGCTGGGCCAAGCCATTGGCCGCTGGGGCAATTATTTCAACCAGGAATTATTCGGCCAGCCGACCAATTGGCCGATTGGCATTCCTATTGCCAAAAATCTGCGGCCGCTGGGCTGGGAAAATTTCATTTATTTCCAGCCGGCCTTTTTATATGAATCGCTTTTGAATTTAGTTTTATTTTTTTCACTTTTTTGGCTTATCAGAAAAAAACCAACTCAAAACGGCGCCATTTTCATTTTCTATCTGATGGGTTATTCAGTCATTCGTTTTCTGATGGAATTCTGGCGTCTGGATCAGACGCCGATGATCGGATTTTTGCGCTGGCCGCAAGCGGTGAGTTTGGTAATTTTTTTCTTAGCCCCCCTGTTCTTATTTAGAAGAAATATTTTATTAAAAATAACTTAGTTTCCAGAATTTAGCGCAACAGCGCTGTTAATTAATTGATGGAAAACCTGATAAGGTTTTTTGAAGCCTAGAGTTTGTCTGGGTCGGCCATTCAGCAAGTCTTGTACCTTCTTAACCTGATA
>Ga0209542_10006483_pt1 | contig 22755 bp, 21 predicted proteins | sample RifCSPhighO2_01_FD_184028 | JGI IMG/M metagenome (GOLD analysis project Ga0209542, IMG submission 184028) | Soil microbial communities from Rifle, Colorado - Rifle CSP2_plank highO2_0.1 (SPAdes) (version 2) | ecosystem: Environmental > Terrestrial > Deep subsurface > Rock core/Sediment ... | reverse complement strand
ATGGAACGACGCCTACGGTTGGATAAGTTTCTGCGGCGGCCTGCAAACAACAGACTGTCCGGGCACAGTTGCTTACCAAGTGACCATTAACCAGACGACCGGAGATTTCAGTGGCTGGGCGTGGAATGACATTGTTGGTTGGATAAGTTTTTGCGGCGGAGAGAGTACAACAAATTGCCCTGGCACAGTTGCTTATAAAGTGAAAATTGCCAGTGTAAGTGGGTGGAGCTACATAGGTCCTAACGGCGGTCAAGATAGTTACTACGCGACTACCGGGCCGGGCGTACCGGTGCCGGTTGTTACCGCCCACCACAATAATAAGCAGTATTATCGCTACAAGGTGCTGCTGGAGTTTATAGATTTAGGAGGCAGCACCAAGCCCGTAGTGGATGACGTTATAGTCAATTGGAGCCCTTAGGTTGGTATATTATGTTATAATATTTACAATATGAACACTTTAGATTTAAGGAACATAAAACAAGACCCCAAGACACCCCGCTCTCCCAAAAGTAGACGGCCCTACAAATCTGCCGCGATACTTTTAAGCATTGCTTTCATTAGTTTTATAGCTCTTAACGCCGTCTTTGCTTTCATCGCTCCTACGAGCGGCCCGCCTACGGCCGAACCCGCCAATACCATTGCCGGTTCCAAGATATCGGGCAATATTTCCGGCAACGCGGTTAACGTTACAGGCACAGTCGCGATCGGCAATGGCGGCACTGGCGCCACTATTGCCTCCGGCGCCAGAACTAATCTAGGCCTTGGGACTATAGCGACATACAACTCGCCATTACCATTGGCTAATGGCGGCACTGCAGGCACTACCGCGGCTACAGCACGATCCAACATCGGCGCCGCCGCCTCCGGAGCTAACTCCGACATCACCAGCCTTACCGGTCTTACCACTCCCTTAGCAACGAATCGGGGAGGAACGGGCTTATCTTCTGTTGGCTCGTCCGGCAACGTTCTTACATCTAACGGCACAGCCTGGGTGAGCAGTGTGGTTCCACTCATGCCATCCGGTTATTCTATATTGGGTGACACATCTACCCCGCCATCCGGATATACGTATACAGGAAACACTATTACTGCGGATAGTAGTGACGGGGGGCCCTGGGTTATAAAAACAGTTATGCCAACCGCGAGACGTTATCTTGCCGCCGCAGCCGTCAATGGCAAAGTCTATGCCATAGGGGGAAATAGTGCTTCAACCTCCTATATTGCCACCAACGAGGAATATGATCCTGTAGCAAATACCTGGGCTACAAAGACACCTATGCCAACCGCGAGACATAGTCCTGCCGCCGCAGCCGTCAATGGCAAAATCTATGCCATAGGGGGATATGATGGTTCACCCTATATTGCCACCAACGAGGAATATGATCCTGTAGCAAATACCTGGGCTACAAAAACAGTTATGCCAACCGCGAGATATGCCCTTGCCGCCGTAGCCGTCAATGGCAAAGTCTATGCCATAGGGGGATATGGTTCAACCTATCTTGCCACCAACGAGGAATATGATCCTGTAGCAAATACCTGGGCTACAAAAACAGTTATGCCAACCGCGAGAAGTTATCTTGCCGCCGCAGCCGTCAATGGCAAAATCTATGCCCTAGGGGGAAATAGTGCTTCAACCTCCTATCTTGCCACCAACGAGGAATATGATCCTGTAGCAAATACCTGGGCTACAAAGACACCTATGCCAACCGGGAGACGTTATCTTACCGCCGCAGCCGTCAATGACAAAATCTATGCCCTAGGGGGAAATAGTGCTTCAACCTCCTATATTGCCACCAACGAGGAATATGATACTGTAGTAAATACCTGGGTTACAAGGACACCTATGCCAACCGGGAGAGATGCCCTTGCCGCCGTAGCCGTCAATGGCAAAGTCTATGCCATAGGGGGAATTAGTTCAGCCCATCTTAACACCAACGAGGAATACTCTATTCCTAAATACTATATACATAAAAGGGATTAACTATTCATTCTGAATTGGTAAAATTTAATCATGAATGGATACATAAAATATATTTTCATATTTCTTTTTGTAGCGCTCGGTTCAATAGGTTTTTATTATAGCCAGCAGGCGGTTTCTCATAGCCAGCGCGCAAAAGCGATAATAGGTGAGTTAGAAATTAGAGATCAAGATATTAGTTATAGAATCGGCATTGAAAAAGCCTATGGCGCAGATTTATCCCCAGAAGCCGCCTTAGTAGCTCTTGTAAACGACGTTTTAGAAGAAGAAGTGGCTAAACTAAATAAGGTAACAGTCACAGCTGAAGATATAGAACAATTAAGTAAAAGCGCAGACGAGAACTCCAAGGCTCCAGAGATTTTGAAAAATGTTAAGGAGGTATTCGGGAACGACTTCGCTTCATACAATAGAATCTATTTGAAGCCCAAAATTGTTAATGTAAAACTGCATTACTTTTATTCCCGGGACCCGCTAATCCATTCCTCGGAGATAGAGAAAATAGAAAAGGCGCGCGATGCCGTTACAGAAGGAAAATCATTTGAGGAAGCTTCAAACGAATATGCCGCGGTATATAAAGTCGATGAAATAGGTGGAGAAGGAACGGCAATGCCGGATATTATCAAACAGTACCTGCCGGAAGAGAGCAAAAATTTCCAAGACCCGCTGATAAAAATAGTGTCGGGCCTGAAAGAGGGCGAAATGTACAACAATATAGTTGAAGATGACTATTCCTATCAAATTGTAAGATTGATAAAAAAGGAAGGCTCGAAATATAAAATAGAGTCGGTTATTGTCGCGAAGAGTGAGTTTGATAAATGGTTTAACAATGAAGCCGAGAAGGTGAAGGTAAAGATTCTAGACAAAGTGTTAAAGGAGAGTATCAAGACTGACTATCCGCAAGTATCATGGGTGAAAGGAATATAATAACGAATTGCAGTGTATTATTTTACTGATTTACTTTTCGTGTTAAAATTTAATAAGTTGATATGCCCAGTACTACAACTTCGATGGTGTTCTTCTATGTATATGTTTTAGAAAGTTTGAAAGACGGCAAAAGATATATAGGATATACTGATAACTTAAGGAGAAGAATAGAAGAACACCAAAAAGGCAAATCACTTTCGACTAAACCAAGACTACCTATGAAACTCATCTATTTTGAAGCTTGTATAGACAAAGAAGATGCCCAAAGAAGGGAAGAATACTTTAAGGCAACAGGAGGCCGCAGATTTCTTGCTAAAAGATTAAGGTCGTATTATAAAAAGTCGAAGTTGTAGTACTGGGTATGAATAAGTCCGGCGTAGCAACACTTCCTGTTATTCTCCTTATTTCCGGTATCGTCATGGAGCTGGCCGTAGCTGGCGTTGTTATGTCTGCTCTTATAAGCAACGCCATTTTTAGCTCCAGGCTTTCTGCCGAAGCTTTAATGGCGGCCCGCGCCGGGGCGCAAGACGCCATCGTAAGAATTATCCGTTACAAGAACTGTAACGCTTCCGACTGCGGCGGGACGTTGCCTTATACGATTACGGTCGGTTCAAGGAGCGCCGAGGTGAGCATGGTTGACAACCTCGACGGCACTTTAACTGTGACTTCCATAGGCACAGCTGTAACGAGAAAAAAACAAATAAAAGCGGTGGTCGGCGTTGACCCGGTCTCGGGCAAGATAAACGTCCTCTCTTTTAAAGAAATGCCGCTCTAAAATGACTTTTAAAGGAATAGTTAATAGTCTTTTAAACACACTCTTGCCCAGGCCGCAGATAGGCGGATTAGAAGTTACTGATTCGGCGATTCATTTTCTCCAGATTAGAAAGGAAGGTGCGTTCCTCACTTCTTTAAGGTTGCCGCCGGGCATCATTGAATCCGGCAAGATTAAGGAGGGTGAGAAGCCCGCTTTAGTGGCGGCGCTCCAAAAACTACACTCACAACTCACCGCTCACGGCAATCAGCTGATTAACGCGGCGGTGACGCTTTCAGACAGCAACGTCTACATTCAATCTTTTACCGTTTCGAGAGTGGCCGAAGACAACTTAGCTGAAGCGGCCGGCCTTAACCTGCGCATGCTCTCTCCTATCCCTATAGAAACTTCTTATTTTGGTTGGCAGAAAATGGACGAGAATAACGTTCGGGGAAAGCCCATTGAACTTTTAGGCGCGTTTACGCCGGCTCAAAACATTGACGATATCACTGGAGCACTGCATGAAGCCGGTTTTGGCATAGCGGCCGTGGAGTTTGCCGCCTTATCGCTTGTGAGACACCTTAAGTGGTTAAGGCTTATAGACGGCGCGGCGCCGTATCTCATTATCCACGTAACCGCCGATGGTCTTAACTTTGTAGTAGCGAGAAACGGCAGTCTGTATTTCAACTACTTCCATCCTTGGAGTTTGATTCAAGGAGAAGACAGAAGCATATCCGTCACCGCTCTTCAAGGCGCCGTAGAAACGGAAATAGGGAAAGTGCTCAATTTTTATGCCAGTCGCTGGGGAGGAGCGATAAGTAATCTAATTATTATTACTCCCGCCTTGGAAGGCGAACTTAAAAACTATTTAAACGAAAGATTTCCAGCTTTGGAGATTAGCGTATTAAATTCCGATAAGGTAACCGTGGTGGGCGGCGCCGCCTTAAGGGGCAAGATTTCCAGGGCGAAAGACTTGGATATCAGTCTCACGAGCGCCACCGCCCGTAAGATATTTGAGGAGGGGCAAGTGTTGAGTCTGGCGGCCCTTTGGAGGAATATACTTTTCACCGTCGCCGGATTCCTCCTTCTTATTTTTGCGGTAACAGACATTTATTTATCCAGAGTGGCTGATGACCTGACGAAGACTCCAGGGTTGTCTCTCGCCGGGCAAGTAGAGGAGTCTTGGCTCAAACAACTGGAGGATAAGGCCGATGATTTTAACCAACTGGTCCTATCGGTGGTGGCTGCCCGAAAATCCAGCCAAGAAATTTCTCCTCTTTTAGTTCGTCTTAACAACTTGGCTGCCCGCGGGATTTCTTTTGATAGAATTTATCTCCAATCTTTGGGTATGCCGTTAGTGATTACGGGTACGGCCGCGAGCGAAGAGATAATTTTGGATTTTAAACGTCAACTGGAATCGCAGCCGCAATTTGCCGACGTCTCCTTGCCGCTCTCCAGTATTATTATGACGAGTGGCGGAGAGCTTACCTTTAGAGCGTCTTTCCTTGTCAAAAGTTTAGAGTTTTAATCTCTTTGAAAGTTGACCTTAAGACGCTCCAACCCCCTTTACTTATCCTCTTAAGCACAAAATCGCCCGCCCTCGCCCTTATTTTCGGCCTTATGCCTATTCGCAGTCGGCTGAAGTCTTTGGTTCCTAAAGCTTTCATTATTGACTCTACACCCTTATGGCCAGCTGATCCGCGACCCGTGGAAACTTTGTATTTGCCCAACTCTATATCGGCATCATCGTGAATAATAAGCATTTCTTGGGGTTTGCTTTTAAAGCGCTTGGCCGCGGAAGATACGGCCCTGCCCGATTCATTCATGAAAGTAAGCGGTTTTACGAGAATGGTATCGCCTATTTCGGCGTATTCAAAGTGTTTCGCCGACTTGAATAAAGCTTCCTTTGATAAAAAATCTATAAATAAAAAGCCGACATTGTGATAGGTGCTTTCGTAGCCCTCGCCGGGATTGCCTAAGCCTACGATTAGCCTGTATTTAGAACTTGCAACCATAAATCTATTGTATTAAAATGCTCCAAATGAAACAATTTTTTCTGCCTTTCTGGGAAGTCTTGGAGACGTTAGCAATTGCTCTTGTGTCACTCTTTATAATATACACCTTTATGGCTCAACCTTTCATTGTCCAAGGTGCCAGCATGGAGCCTAACTTCTCCGACGGCGATTATATCTTGATAGACGAGATTACCTACAGGTTCCGCGAGCCGCAGAGAGGCGAGGTGATCGTATTCAAAAATCCCAGGAACGAATCAGAATTCTACATTAAAAGGATTCTTGGTCTCCCGGGAGAAGAAATAACCATAAACGGCGAAGAAGTTAAGGTAAACGGCGTGCCGCTTCAAGAAAACTACTTGCCGGTGGAATACGGCGTTCTAGGCGAACGCGTCTTCAGTTTGGAAGACGATGAATACTTTGTGATGGGGGACAATAGGTCTCAAAGCTTCGATTCGAGGAGTTGGGGTCCTTTGAAAAGGTATGAGATTACGGGTACGGTCCGTTTGCGTTTTTGGCCGCCGGCCAAACTTCAAATTTTCAGGGAGTCGATAAGCTACGATTACTCTTAAAATGGCTGGCTCCCCAAAAGAAATTCCTAAAAAGGAGGTCAAGGCAACTTTGTTTCAATCCCCGAAAGGGATGCACGACATACTGCCCTCCGAGTGGCCTACTCTGGAGAAGATTTATAAGGCTGCTAAAGAAGTCGCTGAGTTTTATAATTTTTCGCGCGTAGAAACACCCATTTTAGAATCCATTGATCTTTTTGTAAGAGGCGTGGGCGAGGCGACCGATATCGTCGAAAAAGAGATATTCGTCTTAAAAACCAAAGGCGGCGATAAATTAGCCTTGCGTCCGGAGCTTACCGCTCCGGTCATAAGAAGTTATCTACAGCACGGATTACACCGCCTGCCGCAACACCTAAAGCTCTTTTATTTCGGGCCACTTTTTAGGCACGAGAAGCCCCAGGCGGGAAGATACCGTCAGTTTAACCAGTTGGGCTTTGAAATAATAGGCGGCGAAGGAGATCCCCTCTACGACGCCCAGTCTATTATAGTGGCGTACCGTTTCCTTGAAGAGGTCAGGATTAAAAACTTAACAGTACAGGTGAACAGTATTGGTTGCCGAGTGTGCCGCCCGAACTACCGCCGCCGGCTGATAGATTATTATAAGAAGCAAAAAGTTTGCCGCGATTGCACCAGACGTTTGGAAAAGAACCCATTGCGTCTCTTGGATTGCAAGAACACCAATTGCGCCCAAATCAAATTAGGGGCGCCCAGTATTCTGGATAGTTTATGCACGACATGTAAGAGACACTTTAAAGAGGTTTTGGAATTTTTGGACGAAGTAAACATACCTTACTCTTTAAATCCACATCTCGTACGCGGACTTGACTACTATAATAGGACCGTATTCGAGATATTTACCGAAGGGAACGACTTGGCTCTTGCCTCCGGGGGGCGCTACGACTATTTGGCGGAGATGTTGGGTGGCAGATCCACACCCGCCTCCGGAGTCGCCGCGGGGATAGAAAGAATAGTTGAAACGGTAAGAAACGAGCCGGTTTTTCAAAATCAGAGAATAAAACCCAAGGTTTTTCTTATCCATGTGGGCGAGGTGACTAAAAAGAAAGGACTATCGCTTATTGAAGAGTTTAGGAAAGAAGATATGCCAATATTTGAAGTCTTAGGTAAGGATTCTCTCTCGGCTCAACTTGAAAGAGCGGCCAAGATGAAGTCGCCGATAGCTTTAATCTTTGGTCAGAAAGAAGCCTACGAAGAAAGTATTATAGTGCGCGATATGGAAACCGGCGTGCAAGAATCAGTGCCCTTGAGTAAAGTGATTGAGGAGGTGAGAAGAAGACTAAAGTAAGCTTGTTGGCTTGTTAGCTTGATAGCTAATTAGCTAAACGGCGAAGCCGCTAAAGAGCTAATCCATGGATTGTCTATTTTGTAAAATTGCTAATCACAGTATCCCCGCCGATGTAATTTATGAAGACGAAAGGGTTCTGGCCTTTTTAGACATTCACCCCATTGCTCCGGGGCATATCTTGGTTGCCCCCAAGAGGCACGCGGAAAACATCCTGGATTTGGGCAAAGAAGATATTGGTCCGATTTTTGAAGCGGTAAAGAAACTTACCGGCGTCTTAAACGAGGCCTTTAACCCTCAAGGCTTTACAATAGGCATAAACCACGGTAAAGTAAGCGGGCAAGCGATTGACCATCTCCACGTACATATTATCCCGCGATTTGATGAAGATGGCGGCGGGTCGTTGCATTCCGTAGTCAATAATCCGCCCGAGATGCCGCTTAAAGAAATAAAGAAAAAAATATTAGAAATTATTAACAATGGGAGTATTGGTTAAAAAAAGAGAAGGAGAGCCCTCTAATTCGCTCATCTACCGCTTCACGAAGAAAATCCAACAAAGCGGAGTTTTGCGCGAAGCGAGAAAAAGACGTTTCAGCGTGAGACCTGCCAACAAAAGGAAACGTCATCTTTCGGCGCTCTACAAAGTTAAAGAAACCAAGAGAATCTTAAGGGAGAAAAAGTTAGGTATTCTATAGAAGTTTATATGCCCAGTCAGTATAACTGCGATAAGATTAACTCAAGTTGTCACAGCTTACCGATTAGGCAAAAAAACAAAAAAGGTACGCAATGTTTATTAAGCGACAAGTTAATCAACAACTTGCAATCGCAGTTTAACTACTGGGTATGTCTTTAATCGAACGAATCAGCGAAGATCTAAAGGCAGCTTTAAAGTCAGGAGCCGCTCTTAAAGTAGGCACACTCCGGATGGTGCTTGCTTCCGTTCATAATCGTGAAATAGAGAAAAGGACCAAGAGTAAAGAAACGATCACCGAAGAAGAAGTACTCGACATTTTAAGAAAGGAAGTTAAAAAAAGGAAAGAAGCTATAGAAATTTATGGCGGCGCGGGGAGATCTGATTTGAAAGACAAAGAAGTGGATGAACTCGAAGTGCTCGTTTCTTACTTACCTCCGGAGCTCGACGAAGCGGAAGTAGAAAAGGTGGTGAAAAGCGTTATTTCTTCCGGAGTTCGTGAATTCGGCAAAGTGATGAAAGAGGTTATGAAACAGTTGGCTGGACGGGCGGAAGCGAGGCGCGTCGGTGAGTTGGTTAAGAAGAATCTCACGGGGTAAGTGAGGAAGAAAACCGAAGCAAAAAGGCTTAGAAACTTAGCGAAAGAAGTTCTGGATTCTTTGGGTTACAAAAGGTCTTTTATTGAGGTTAATCTCGTAACCAAGGGCGTTATGAGGTCTTTAAACTATAGGTTTAGAGGGAAAGATTCTACTACTAACGTCCTTTCTTTCGGTGTTCCCCGAGGTTTCCCCGAGCCGCGCAAATACTTCCTTCGCTCCTTAGGAGAAGTCTACCTTGATCCGGCTTATATAAAAAGCAGGGGTGAAAACATAGATTATCTCTTAATACACGGGCTTCTCCACTTGTTAGGTTTTGGTCACGAACGATATGATGATAGAATGAAGATGATGAAGTTAGAAAGGAAGATTTTGAAATGTCAAAAAATCAAATTTTAGGTTTAGATGTAGGCTCCGGTTCCTTGAAAGCGGTGGTGGCCGAAACCACAGATGATAATAAACTGTCGCTTCTCTATAATATAGAGAAGCCCTCCCGCGGGTTACGAAAAGGAGTGGTGGTTGATATGGAAGACGCCGCCTCGGTTATTAACTCCGTTTTGCAAGAAGTAAAAAGTTTTTCAAAGAACGCCCTAAACAATATCTACTTAAACGTTGGGGGCGCCGACGTTCATTCGCAAATATCCCGCGGCATAATTGCCGTCTCGCGGGCGAGTTCCGAAATACATCGCGATGACGTGGGGCGCGCCATTCAGGCGTCGGAGGCGGTTCACTTGCCGTCGAACCGCATGATACTTCACACCATTACGAGGGAGTTTATCGTCGATGGCGTGGGTGACATTCGAGATCCGTTGGGTATGGTGGGAGCAAGGCTTGAAGTGGCGAGCGTAGTCATAGACGCTTTTGAACCTACGGTAAAGAATTTAATGAAGTGCGTGGAGCTCTCCCACGGAAGCGTTGCCGGATTAATTTTTAGTCCACTGGCATCAGCTTTATCAGTTTTGACCAAGAACCAAAAAGAACTTGGAGTTATTTTAATGGACATCGGTTATGGAACAACCGGGATCGCCGTTTATGAAGAAAATAAACTTTTACATACGAATATTTTTCCGGTGGGAGCGGGTCACATTACCAACGATCTGGCGGTGGCTTTGAAAATTCCGGTGGAAGCCGCGGAGAAACTTAAAGTTTCTTACGGCTACGCGCTCTCCAAAGAAGTCGCGGGCAGAGAAAATGTGGACTTGAAGAAGATAGATTTAAATCTTAAAGGATCTCCTTCGAGAAAATATATAGCAGAAATTATCGAAGCCAGGCTGGGTGAGATTTGCGAGCTTATCAATAATGAGTTAAGATTAATTGGTAAAGCAGGGCGATTACCTGGAGGGGTAGTGCTCGCCGGGGGCGGTTCCAAACTCCCGGGAGTTGTAGAGCTTGTAAAAAACGAGCTTAAAATGTCTAGTCAAATTGGGCTGCCACACCCGGAATTTTTTAAAGGGAACGAGGTGGCAGATATTATAGAATCGCCTGAATACGTTGCTGTTTTAGGGCTTCTCTTGTGGGCCAGGGAGCTTCGACCAGCCGGTCGGCCCATGATGAACGGCAATTTTTTAATGAAATTTTTAAAGAATCTTTTGCCATAAATCTATGCCTATAAGAAAGAAACGCTCAGCCGGTAAAATCCAAACTCCCAGGGAAAAATCCAAGCCAAAGTCCTTGGTGCGTATTAAAGTAGTCGGCGTGGGCGGCGGCGGAGGCAATGTCATTACGCGAATGGGAAATGATTTTGTGAGAGGCGTTGAATTTATTGCCATTAACACCGACGCGCAGGACTTAGAGCATTGCGAAGCTAAAGAGAAGTTACACATCGGAAGGATCGCTACCCGCGGTATGGGAGCTGGTATGAATCCGGACCTCGGCAGGCAAGCGGCGGAAGAAAATCAAGCTGACATCACCGAAGCTTTGAGGGATGCCGATATGATATTTTTGACAGCCGGTTTCGGCGGCGGTACGGGAACCGGAGCCACGCCCGTTGTTGCCGATATTGCGAGGGAGTCGGGCGCCTTGGTTGTTGCCGTTGTTACCAAACCTTTCGCTTTTGAAGGGTCACAGAGAACGAGAATTGCCGAAGAGGGTATTTTAAGATTGAAGGATAAAGTGGACACGATGCTCGTTATTCCCAACGATAGGATTTTTAGCGTGATTGATAATGACACGCCGATTTTGAAAGCCTTTGAAAAAATTGATGATATTTTGAAGAGCGCTGTTTCTGGAGTGGCTGAAGTAATATCTTCGGCCGGTTTAGTGAACGTTGATTTCGCCGATGTGCGCGCGATCATGGCTGATTCGGGAACGGCAGTAGTCGGGGTCGGCGTTGCCGAAGGGAAAGAAAGATCTATCAAAGCGGCGACGCAGTCAGTTAACTCTCCGCTCCTTGAAACTTCCATTGACGGAGCAAAAGGAGTTTTGTTCTGCGTGGCTGGCGGCAGAGATATGAAAATGGTTGAAATAAGCGAGATTGCCAAAATCATCACCGAGAATGTTGACCCGGGAGCGAAAATTATCTTCGGAGCTTACAATGACCGCAGGCTTAAATCCGGTCAGATTAAAGTAACGCTTGTGGCGACGGGTTTTAACGGCTTATCCTTAAAGAGAGAAGACTCCTTGGGCCTTTTTACCTCTGCCGAGACATCGCCTAAGCACGCAGTAAAAACCGATACCGAAAAAGTTATCCCCGAAACGACCAAAAAGGAAGATGATGTTTGGGACATACCAACTTTCTTGAGGAAGAAAAAAAGATAAAAAGCATTAAGTTTTTAAGATTTTTAATCTTGCCCCGTCACCAGATCGAGCACTGCAACACCCAGTCGCTTTCTTTAATTTAACGTTTATTATTCTCAGGTCAGAATCATAATTTAAAAATGTTGTTTATCAAATGGCGTTGTAGAAAGCGGAGTGCTCGGCTCGGTGCGGGGCTTGCCAAGAACTGTCAAATTATTGTTTTAGGAAGAAATCAATCCAAAACCTCAAATTTTACAGGGGTATTTGATAAACTTTTTTCGGGGTTGGATGGTTATCCACAACCACTGTGCTAAGATAAGAAAAAAGAGTAGTCGGGAAATCCTATGAAGAAAAGTATGAAAAAAGTCGCGGTCAAGAAGAGTGATGAACTGGTCAATAAAACTTTTTCGGAGAATTCTTTGAAGATGATGCGTAAACGATATCTCGCTACTGACGAAAAAGGCAAACAAGAGACCCCAGCCGACATGTTTCATCGCGTTTCTCACGCCTTGGCCTCGGTAGAAAAAGATTATAAGCGCGATGCCAAGTTTGTTGCCGAAATTGAACAGGATTTTTTTGATATTATGTCCACCAAGGAGTTCACTCCCGCCGGTAGAACCCTAACTAATGCCGGAGGCAACACATCTTTAATCGCCAACTGCATAGTTTTGCCTATCCACGACTCAATGGAAAGTATTTTCCAAACTTTAAAGGACGCGGCGCTACTTCAGCAAGCCGGATCCGGTTTGGGATTTTCGTTGGATGAACTTCGTCCGGCTATGGCGGCCACAAAAAAATCTCGCGGAGTTTCTTCCGGACCGATTTCTTTCTTAAAAGTTTATAACGAAGCTTTCGGAACAATTAAGCAACAAGGGCGACATGGCGCCAACATGGCGATGATGAGTGTTGATAATCCGGACATCTTGGATTTTATTCATTCCAAAGAAATTGAAGGGGAGATAAGAAATTTTAATATTTCCGTTAAGGTTACCGACGAATTTATGCGTATGGCTTTCGAAGAACCCGATAAGCAATGGTATGGCTCGTGGCGCGGAGAAAAAATGAAGCCGCGAAAAGTTTTAAAACATCCTAACGGCAGCGTCTACGGTTATGAAGATTTAAATATTACCGCAAGTCAGATGTTGGATGAGATTGTGGACTTTGCGTGGTTGAACGGTGAACCGGGAATAGTTTTTATTGACGCCATCAATAGAACCAATCCCTTGCCCGGTTTGGGAAAAATTGAATGTTCCAATCCTTGTGGCGAGCAATTCCTACATCCTTATGATAATTGTAATTTAGGTTCCATAAACTTGGCCGAGTTTGTTAAATACGGCGAGGTTGATTGGCCCCGGCTTAAATTCGTTACCAAGACCGCAACTAGGATGTTGGATAACGTTATAGACAGGTTTGATTTCCCGGTGCCGCAAGTAACCGAACTGGCCCTTAAAGATAGAAGGATTGGTCTCGGGATAATGGGTTTCGCCGACCTGCTTTATCAGCTAGGCATTAAATATAACTCCGAAGCGGGCTTTAAAATGGGCGAGAAAGTGATGGGCTTTATTACTAAATCGGCCCATGAAACGTCGCAGCGGCTATCCAAAGAAAAGGGTGTGTTTCCTAATATCCATTTAAGCGTGTTCCATAAGAAGGTCAAAATGAGGAATGCGGCCTTGACCACCGTTGCTCCAACCGGCTCAATTTCCATGATGTATGACACCTCCTCCGGTGTAGAGCCAAACTTCGCTTTGGCGTACATTAAACAGGATAAAGACGGGGTTCAGTATCAATACCTAAATAGTCATTTCGAGAAAGAATTACACAGCCGTAAATTTGATGAAACCACTATCACGAAAGTTAAGGAGGAGATAATAAAAACGGGGAGTATTCAGCATCTGACCGATTTACCTCAAGACTTGCGAGACACTTTCGTCGTCTCTATGGATATGTCCGGCGAGGACCACGTGCGTATGCAAGCCGCTTTCCAGAAACATGTCGACAATTCCATTTCCAAAACCGTTAACTTCCCAAATTCAGCCACTAAAGAAGATGTAAGGCAAGCATATTTTATGGCCTGGAAACTTGGTTGTAAAAGTTCCACGGTTTATCGTGACGGTAGTCGTAATGTTCAGATTTTGAATTTGGGTGCCGGCGAAAATATCGCCTCCACCGTTACCGACCCGCGCAAGAAAGAAAAAGAAAAAGAAGCCTCCATGGATTTGACTATTGACCAGGGCAGATTGGAACCGAGAGTTCGTCCTGAAGCGTTGGCTGGGAAAACTTATAAAGTTAAGACCGGTTATGGCAACCTCTATATAACTATTAATAATGACGAAAATAGCGTGCCCTTTGAGGTGTTTGCCACAATCGGCAAAAGCGGCGGTTTCTTTCAGGAACAATCGGAAGCTATTTGCCGATTAATATCGTTGGCGCTTCGCTCAGGCATTAAGGTTGAGGAAATTATAAGCGACTTAAAAGGCATCAGGGGCCCTATGCCTACTTTAACCGCTAAGGGAACAATTCTTTCGTTGCCCGATGCGATCGGGCAGATACTCGAGGAACATGTTAAAAATAACGGCGCGAGGCTTTTCGATACAGATCCGGTAGAAGTCACCGTAAAGAAAACAAACGAGTCTCTATTGCCCGCGGAGAAATCTACGCCAACAAAAAATATCGCTGATTACGGTTTCATGCCGGGATGCCCCGACTGCGGTGCGCCATTAATTATGGCTGAAGGATGCATTAGTTGTAAAAGCTGTGGTTTCAGCAGGTGTCTATAACAGTTAAAAAAGTTGAGACAATATTTAGAATTACTGCAGCATATTGTTGATAACGGTGCCCAAAAGAGCGACCGGACCGGCACGGGAACTAAAAGCATTTTTGGCTACCAGATGCGTATGGATCTTGCCCGAGGCTACCCCTTACTGACCACCAAAAAAGTAAACCTAAAGGCTATTACTTACGAGTTGCTTTGGTTTTTGCGGGGTGATACCAATATAAAGTTTCTGGTTGACCACGACGTAAAAATTTGGAATGAGTGGGCTTTTGAGGACTACATTGTTAAAAGTGGACTTCGGGAAAAGTTCCCTCGGTATAGCGATTCTTGGAAGCAGGAACTTAAAAACTTCGTTCTAAAAATGAAGACCGATGATGAATTTGCAGAGAAATGGGGCGAACTTGGGCCTATTTACGGCAAACAGTGGGTGCGATGGGGCACTAAAGACGGCAGGGAAATTAACCAAGTCCAAAACGCGGTCGATTTGATAAAGAACGACCCCACTTCCCGCCGGATTATTATCAATGGGTGGAATGTGGGTAAAATAGAAGATTTAATAAGAACTCACCACACCGCGCCGCCTCCCTGCCATACAATTTTTCAATTTATGGTTGTAAACGGTCGGCTCTCATGTCAGCTGTATCAAAGGAGCGCCGATGTTTTCTTGGGCGTTCCGTTTAATATTGCCTCCTATTCACTCTTAACCTTGATGATGGCTCATATCACGGGGCTCGCACCCGGAGAGTTTATCCATAGTTTCGGCGATGTCCATATTTATAACAATCACATGAACCAGGTAAAAGAACAGCTTTCGCGCCCCCCGCGACCGTTGCCAACTATAAAAATCAATCCGGCGGTTAAAGATATTTTTAGTTTTACCTACGAAGATTTTACTTTGGAAAACTATGACCCTCATCCTCCAATTAAAGCTCAAATTTCCGTGTAGACCATTATGATTATCTCCATTATCGCCGCTTTGGATAATAACAATTTAATCGGGAAAAGAAATTCTTTGCCTTGGCATTTGCCTGCTGACCTGAAGCACTTTAAAGACACCACAACCGGGAAGCCGGTCATTATGGGCAAAACTACCTACGAATCAATTGGTAAACCATTGCCTAATAGAATAAATATTATTTTATCTAACGACTCGAACTTTAAGGTTGCTGGTGCGGTAGTGGTCCACTCTATAGAAGAGGCGTTTAGGGCGGCAGGGAATATTCCCGAAGTGATGATTATGGGCGGCGCCTCCATTTACAGACAATTTTTACCCTTAGCGAAGAAGATGTATCTTACTCGTGTTCACCATAACGCCGTGGGCGACATCTATTTTCCGGAATTTGATAAAGACGAGTGGAAAGAAGTAAGCCGCGCCGATTTTAAAGCAGACGATAAAAATCCTTACGATTACAGTTTCTTGGTGCTTGAAAGAAAATACAAAACACAGGAACCGCCCGTTTCCTAAATCGTAATTGTCAACCAAAACCTCCTTACGCCTACCGGAACCAGAATAATCCGACTCCAGCGGTCGGATTTTCTTCCCCCTCGTCCCGATGAATCTGACTAAAGTCGGATACCAAGCTCATCGGGACTGCGGGATGTTCCGCACGGCGCAAGGAGGTTTTGGCAATTAATCTACAACTCTACCGTCTAAACAGGGACCGTCTGTTTCCGTAGCGAGTGCCGAGGAGTGAGCGGGCACGGTTCTCTGCCGTAGGCAGAGAGAGCGAACGACGAAACACAGCGAGGTCGCTCGCTGGGCGACCGAGCGGTAGCTTAGGAGACAGGCGGTTCCTGTTTGCTTCGTATGGAGAGTCTGCTGGCGAGATGGCTGACAGTTACAACTTAGTTTTGATGTCTTACTGCTAACGGGGTAAACTATAAGAATAAGCCTTTGGCTTATTTTATATGACAAATCTACCCGATTCTGTAAAAAAGTTAATAGAAGCAAGCAAGGTTTCTCTCCAAGGCGGGCTGTCTCCGGGCGAAACGGAAGTTATTGTTGTAGATGAGGTAGCCGCTAAGGTTGCTTCTTTTTACGAACGTATTTGCGGCATCGTTGACTGGCGTGAGGAACACGTACTCCGCAAAACCGCTATCGAGCGCGTTTTAAAAAGAAGGATGCTTTTAGAGAAAGGTTTGCTTTTGGGCGAGGATGGGTCTGAAACCGCCGAACAATTCTTAAAAGAGCTCATAAGGGGAGGGCATTTCCCAAACAGGAAGATTTCTATGGATAGAGTGGAGGAGGTGCGCGTGTTGCTTAATAAATACATTTTTATTTTAGATAAAGGACCTATACAGGAAGCAAAGGAGAAAAATGCTCTTAAGAGATGGTTTATGCAGATGGCTTCCTATGAAGTAGAAATAACTTTAGACCCTCACGAAAAGGAAATCGCCCTCATACTGTTTATGACTGAAGATCTGCTTCTAAGAGTAAAGCTCCGCGATGGAGTGAACGGCAGCATCTCGGAGGACGAAACGAAGCTGCAGATATACGTAGCTGTGCATCGGGCTTTGTTTAAAATGGACGACCCGGTTATAAGTTATCATCTTTTAGAAAGAATATATCAAGATTGGCACACCCCTTCCGAGGAGACCCTCGGGAACGCTACTTCTCGTATCTACGAAGTGAGAGACCTGGTAAACAGGATGCTTTCTCATCCGCTGGGAGAAAGATTTTATCGCTTAGCCGAGCGTTACGACACGCCCTACCTTATTTTAGGAGACGTTATTTCAGATAATATCGGTTCACTTGAAGAGATTGTAGATAACCCTGCGAAACTGGATATAAAGATAAATGAGGCTTATAAAGCGAGGCTTGGAAAGTTAAAGGGTAAAATAAGGCGCGCCGCTTTCTACAGCACTGTTTCTATCTTTATTACCAAAGTTTTGACCGTGATGGCTATAGAAGTGCCGGTTGATAAGTACTTGGAAGGGTCTTTTAACTACACAGCTATGGCTGTGAGCGCTTTAGTGCCGCCAATACTCATGGTTTTCCTCATAACTACCGCGCGAATCACATCCAAAGATAATTTCGAGAAAGTAAAAGAAGAAGTTAAAAACCTTGTTCACGGGAAAGAAAAAACCACTTATTATGTTGACCCGCTACGGAGACGAAAACTGTTTGCTAAAACCTTTTTCAGACTTTTCTATTTAACGAGTTTTCTTTTGTCCTTTGGCTTGATATCTTGGGGGCTTTTGCGTTTAAGCTTCGGACCATTCTCTATTTTTGTTTTTCTTTTCTTCATATCTCTTGTGGCCTTCGCAGGAACCAAGATTCAGCAGCGCGGTAGGGAGCTTATGGTTGGAGAAACAAAAAGCGGTTTTATTTCGGGCATGCTCGACTTTTTCTTCCTGCCGGTTATCGAAGTGGGCAGGTGGACATCTGGCCAACTTGTTCGCTACAACGCCGTCGTCTTTTTCTTTAATTTTTTAATTGAGACCCCCATCCAAGTTTTCGTAGAGTTTTTTGAACAATGGAGAACATTTCTCCGGGAAAAGAAAGAAGAAATCCGTTAACCGCGCTCCTGCTTTTAGGGGTTTTCGTGGCAGTTGTTTTGTTGTTGCCCACTCCACGTGAGGTCATTTATAAAGATAATCTCACCGCTGATGTGTCCCAGGACGAAATCACCTCAAAGGAGATAACTCTCCTTTTTACGGGAGACATCATGCTAAGCAGATCCGTCGGAGACATTATGGAAAGGACCGGCAATTGGGACTACCCGTTTTTAAACACGGCGGAATTTTTAAGCAGCGCTGATATAACTTTTGGTAACCTTGAGGGGCCGATATCGGCTGGAGGCGCCAAAGTGGGGAGTACCTATTCGTTTAGGGCAGACCCCAGAGTTATTCAAGGACTTAAGTCGGCCGGATTTGATGTTTTATCAATTGCCAACAATCACATTTTGGACTATGGCAGGGACGCCCTCATAGATACGATACAGATTTTAGAGGGTAGCGGCATAGAACCCGTGGGCGGCGGCTTGAACTACAAATTGGCCCATGAACCGGTGATTAAGACCGCAGACGGCGTGAAAGTTGCCTACCTGGCTTATACGCCTCTTATCCCCGCTACCCTTGGGTCTAAAGAGGCTGCGCCCGCTGTAGCCTTCTTAGACCTGGAAACGGCCGTTTCTGATGTGAGAGCGGCTAGAGTTTTGTCGGATATTGTAATAGTCTCGGTTCACTGGGGAGATGAATATCAAAAACTCCCGAATAAAAAGGAGAAAGAAATAGGCCGCGCGTTGATTGATGCGGGCGCCTCATTAGTCGTCGGTCACCATCCGCATGTGGTGCAGGAGATAGAAAAATACAGCGGCGGGTTTATAGCTTATAGTTTGGGTAATTTCGTGTTTGACCAGAGTTTTTCAGAAGAAACGATGGAAGGCATAATCCTCCAAGTCACAGTTAGAAAAAATAAGATTGCAGAGGTAGTACCTATTAAAATAAAAATCAACAGCAGTTTTCAGCCGTACCTGACCGAAGATTAGAAGAGATTTTTTGTTTAAGGTATAAAGACTTCTTTCTTTTATTGTAAGGAGTCTCGGCGGGAGAGGAAAGTTTGTAAACAGCCACCTGACAAATATACATAGCTAAACTTGTCTATGCGGAAAAACTTGAAATGCGGGGATAATTTCAAATCAATTGATGCCGGTCCGATTTGACCGGGCTTGAGCTTGGGAGAAAAAGATAATTTTTTAGTTCTTATAGCTTTCTTTAAGTCTCTATCGGATAACATCAAAGGTATTATAACTTAATCATATTTTGGTATCTACGTGCTCCAAGGCATACTCCAGGCTGGAACCGACTTTTTTGGCGGGATTGAAGATGTTTTGCGGGTCAAAGATGTGCTCGGTTCTTTCAAAAAGGTTGTAAATCTTTTCTCCGTACATCTCTTTCAAAAACGGGCTTCTCACCAAGCCGTCGTTGTGTTCCGCGGTTATTGAGCCGCCGAACTCAACAGTGAGTTTATATACCTCTTTGGATAGCTTCTCAATAATCTCTTTGGCGTTGGGGTCGGAAAGCCGCATAAGCGGGATTATGTGGAAGTTGCCGTCTCCTATATGTCCGGCTACGGTGTAGATTAAATCATACTGGTTAAGCAACCGGTTTAGTTTGGGCAGGAACTCCGGTAGTTTTTCCGGCGCCACGATTACGTCGTCTATGAAAGGGGCGGTGCGAAGACCTTTCATATGATGACGTAGCAGGTTGAAACTTTCTCTTCTGAAAGTCCAGTACTTTTTAATTTCCCGCTCGGTTTTGGCAATCCTGGTTTTAATCGGCAAGTCGGCTATGGCGTTTTTGGCAGCTTCCGCCTTTTGGAGAGCTTCGTCGTCGGAGTCCCCGGTAAATTCGGCGAGAAGTATGAGTTTGGGCACGCCACCGGAGACAACCATCCAAAATTCCGGCAAGAACTCTTTAGCCAGAGTAAAGAATCCGCCTTTCATAATCTTTAATATGTCGCCGAAAAATTTCATGCCGACTTTAAAGGTGTTGTCGTCGTAAGATTCAAAACTTTCCGGTTGTTGTTTTAGAACCCGGCCGACTATTTCGGCGAGAGGTTTTAAATCGTGAAGAAAAATTACGAGCAGTTTGGAGTGCGTTTTGGGCTTGACCAGTTTAAACCTGATTTCGGTTATGATGCCAAAAGTTCCCTGCGAGCCGACGATGACTTTGGTTAAATCAAAGGTGCCGTCTTCCTTATTCAGGGCGTCCCAGAGGAAGTAGCCGGACGAGTTCTTGGAAACGCGCGGTTTCCCGGCTTTCAAGGTTTCGTAGTTCCCGCTTACCAGTTCATACATTTGGCGATGTATCTCTCCAAAGAGCGTTTTATCCTGTTTCTTTTCCTCCAGCTCTTTTAAAGAAAGTTTTTTGAACTCATATTCGTTCCCGTCAGCCAAAACCATCTTCAAACTTTCCACGTATTGCTCGGTCTGACCGTAAGCCAGGTTTTTCTCCCCGCCGGAGTTATTAGCCACCATGCCGCCTACCGTGCAAATTTCTCGCGAAGCCGGGTAACTCGGTAAAATGTAGCCCCTTTCTTTGGTGGCTTTATCCAAGTCCCTGTAGAAAGTTCCCGGTTGGACCACGGCGTAGCCTTCGCCGACTTCTTTAATCTGATTAAAGTATTTGGTCATACTCACCACGATTGACTCGGTTAAGGGTCCTCCGGACATATCGGTGCCAGCCGAGCGGGCAGTCAAAGAAAGGTTTTTATTCTCTCCTTTTTCTTTAGCTATGAACTTGACCAAATTTTTTATGTCTTCCACGTCTTTGGGGAAAACGACTACCTGTGGCTTGATTTGAAAGATGCTGGCGTCGCGGCTGTACTCCTCAAGTGATTTTTCATCATCCAAAACATCACCCCGTATGACATCCTTTAATTTTTGCGCAATTGCTTTCATACTTTCATTATAATGGAAGAGATGAGCGAAAGTAACCTTACCAAGGAAATTCTCTTAATTGATAAGCCGAAGGGGCTTACTTCTTTTGATGTAATCAGAGTTTTAAGAAGGAAACTGGGATTGAGGAAAATGGGCCACTCCGGCACCTTGGATCCTTTGGCTACCGGCTTGATGCTTGTGGGCGTGGGAGAGGGTACCAAGAAACTGCAAAGTCTTATAAAACTGCCCAAAACTTATAAAGCGAGTGTTCTTTTGGGAGTGAGAACTGTGACCGGAGACCTGGAGGGCGAGGCTTTAGAAAGAAAGGAGGTAAGGGAAATCGACGTAGATAAAGTTAAGGGTGTTATTAACGGATTAGAAGGAAAGTTATCCCTTAAGGTGCCGGCTTATTCGGCTGTTAAAGTTAAAGGCAAGCGGCTTTATAAACTAGCCAGGCTGGGTAGAAAAGTTGAGCCGCCGGTGAAGGAGATGGAGATCACCAAAACTCGCTTTGTAAGTTTGGAGCGGGCTCGCCTCGCTGCGAAGTGGGAAGGAGATTTTTATATTTTAAAGATTGTTCTAGATGTCGCAAGTGGCACTTATATAAGGTCTATCGCCGAGGAAGTTGGCAGGCGCCTTGGCTTGCCGGCGACTTTGAACGAGTTGAGACGAACTAGGATAGGCGAATACAGAGTCGAAGATGCAATTAGATTAGATTAATGGTAGAAGTAAACAGATGTTAGTTGATGACGTAACAATTAAGGTTTCCTCCGGTAAGGGCGGCAAGGGTGCCGTGGCTTTCAATAAGAACTTGAATGCCTTGGGACCCGCGGGAGGAAGCGGCGGCAAAGGAGGAGATGTTTATGTAGAAGGGGTCTCCGATTTTAGCGCGCTTAACCAGTTTCGCTTTAAGAAAGAGGTGAGGGCGGAAGACGGCAAAGACGGCCGGCCTCAGTTTTGCGACGGCGAAGTTGGGAAAGACCTAACTCTTAAGGTCCCGGTCGGCACAGTTGTTCGTAATCTTACTCTAAAAGAAGATAAGGAAATCACTAAAATAGGGGAGAAGATTCCTGTGGCTAAGGGCGGCAAGGGCGGCAAGGGCAACTTCCTTTTTAGGTCTCCCAAAAACACGAGCCCCAAACAATTCCAGCATGGTAACCCTGGAGAAGATTTTGAATTTCGCTTGGAACTCAAGCTTATCGCTGATGTGGGTTTTATAGGCGTACCCAACATAGGTAAGTCAAGTTTATTAAACGAGTTGACCGCGGCTCAAAGCAAAGTCGCCAATTATCCATTTACCACTCTCGAGCCGAATTTGGGCGCTTACTACGATATTGTTTTAGCTGATATTCCCGGACTTATTGAAGGCGCTTCGCTGGGCAAGGGGTTGGGCATCAAATTCCTGCGTCACGTCGAGCGTACGGGAACACTGTTCCATTTCGTGGCAGCCGATTCGGCTAACCCAATAGAAGATTACAGAACCGTGCGTAGCGAGCTCGGCAAGTACAATAAGAAACTTCTTAAGAAGAAGGAATATATTATTTTAAGTAAAAGCGACACCCTGTCCCCGGAAGAGCTGAAAAAACAGACGGCTAAGCTTAAAAGGTTAAAGAAAGAAGTCATACAAGTATCAATCTACGACTGGGAAAGCATAGAAGGCGTTAAGAAAATCCTGAATAAGATTATAGAGGAGAAAACTGTCTAGGTTTGTAGCGGGGTTTGACCCCGTCACCAAACTGCGATAAAACTAACTCGATTTCTCGTCGTCTGGGAATCATTACTATAATCTTAAAGTAAGCCGAAGATATAGCAGTTTGGCAAGAAGTTAGTTAGAAATCGTAATCGCAGTTGTGGTGCGGGGTTTGACATTTTCGGTTAATTCGTGTATGCTAAACAACAGTAAACTTCGAGCGCTAAAATCGCAATCAAGCATTTTATCTCGGGTTTCGTAAAGGTACGAAAAAAGAAACAAGATAAAATGGAAAGTAATCAAGGCGGTTTTGAGCGCAAGATGTTCCAGGGTGACTGGAAGTGCTCCA
>Ga0209542_10006482_pt1 | contig 22756 bp, 18 predicted proteins | sample RifCSPhighO2_01_FD_184028 | JGI IMG/M metagenome (GOLD analysis project Ga0209542, IMG submission 184028) | Soil microbial communities from Rifle, Colorado - Rifle CSP2_plank highO2_0.1 (SPAdes) (version 2) | ecosystem: Environmental > Terrestrial > Deep subsurface > Rock core/Sediment ... | reverse complement strand
GAGTGCTAGGGGGAGTGTTAGGGGGATTTTCAGCAGGAATGCTAGAGAGGTTGATAGGGACGTACGCAGATTCCCGATACAGAACGATTATTTCCGAGCTCGTATAATCCCTGATCGACTTTATGCCAAAGTACCCGTGCCCCAAAAACATGGGAATCGTTCCGATAAGGACTATGGCAAAAAACCCGTAGGAGAGCTTTTTTTTCAGGGTAAAACCAAGAAAGAACGGCCATACGAACACAAAGGCATACATCACAATAAATCCAATATAGAACCGGAGGTGAATGAGAGCGAACAATGCCATGTACAGCAAAAGAAACTGCGTCCAAGAAAAACGCTTTATCATTTTCACGAGAAGAAGTGTCCCCAGGAGAACCAGGGGAACGACGAGGACGTCTTTGAGTATCAGGCCTCCCAGGTATCCGTACGTGGGATAGAGAGCCGCCGCAAACCCAGCAAGAGAGGCTGCCCTATTGGAAGCTCCGAGCTCACGCGCAATGCCGCATACGAGAAATACACCGATAATCGCAAGCCAAACGCTAATAATAATTCCAAGAACCTGCGAGGGTATGAGAAGCGCGTAAAAAACAGCGAGCATGACCGGATACCAGTTAGAAATCGCGGAGACGTTCTGGTGTTCGGCAATGGCTTCCAAAGAAAAGTTTCCCTGTCGAAAATCTTCCGCGACGCGAACTGCGACTCCCTGATAGCGCGGCTGATCTCCTTGAGTCTCAAGAGGAGCGTAAAAATTGGCGTAATATACGAAGAGCGCGCCCGCAAGATGAGTCACCAGGACAAACGCAAACAACAGGCGCATGGGCTTATCCCACATGCCTATCTTGCGCAACACAAGAATCGTGCCCCAACTGAACACCGAAAATAAAAGAAGTGAGATAAGAAGTTCTGTCATGGGAGCAAGGTATTCATAAATAAAATCCATTCCTCCTCAAACCGCTCTTGGGTAAAATCTTTTGCGAACAGGTATCCCCTCTCTCCCATCCCTGCTCTTTCTTGAGGATGTGATAAAAGATATTCTACCTTGTTTGGCAGGTTTTTCCAATGTTCGCATATCATTTGTCCCCCTCCTTCCAAAAGTTCCCGCATGCCTCCCTTCCCGGACCCGATGACCGGCCTCTTCAACAGCATCGCCTCATGGACGGTCCTGCACCAGCCTTCTTGAAATTTTGACATGGCGAGAACAATATCAGACGCCTTCAGCAGCTTCAGATAGTCCCGGTATTCCAGCTCAAGATTTCTCGCTGCGAGACGAACCACGGGTCTTCCGGAGGTGACAAAATGCGCATCCAATCCCCGAAGAGCTTCGTATGCCTCTTTCACCCCTTTTGCGGCCTGGCAATTCCCGAGATAGACGATAGGCTTCTTTGTCAGTCCGTATTTCTCTTTGAACGACGCGACCTCTTCATCCGATATATCAAAATCTTTCAGGTCGAACCCGTTGTATATCACGTGCACGTTGGAGTATCCCTTCCGTAGAAAATATTGCTTCCAATACTGAGAAACGACAACCAGCGCATCCATGCGCCGGAGAACGCGCTCAAACCAAAGCTCAAGAACCCAAAAAAATGGGCGGACATACCAGGGAAAGGTGGAAAAATCCACGTGGTGGCGCACGACAATTTGTTTACCCCGGGTTTTGTCGAACGGAAGCGAAAGCGCGGAATAGAATGTCCGAACCCACGCATCCCGTCTGCCTTCAAGCTTCGTAAGCCTGAGAAAAGATTCCAGAAATTTCAATACTCTGAAGCGCTGATGCCGAGCTTGCGCATTCACGAGATCAACCCTGCCTATGCGGGATAGCGCTTTGCGCGCCTGTTCGTTATACATAAAACCGCCGTAGGGACTCAGGGAAATTTCTATCCATGCGATGCTTTTTTCAGGAACGTTCATTGTCGTGAAGCAGAAGGCTTGAACAATACGTTGATCGTATGGCTTTGCGCTATGATCTTTTTTGAAAGCGGCTTCTTGGAGTTTACGATGTCAAAAGGGGCATATGAGAATCCCTCAAGATAAGAGAATAGTTCGTCTAAATCCTTATACGCGAATGGAGCTATTTCGCATATCAGCAGGGGCAATTCTCTCGTTTCTTGAAAAAATTCCTTCAGACCGCGGAGTACAGACAGTTCAAATCCTTCCACGTCTATCTTTATCATTTTCACCCTCATAATTCCCTTATCCCGAAGATATGCATCCAACCTCTTGACTGGGACCAAAATGGTCTTCTCGATTTCGCTTCCCGTCAATTTGCCCGGTACCACACTGCTTTGTCCCATGCTTACAGAAGACACGAACAGGGGTATGGTACCTTCTGTATCCCCAAGCGCAACCGCATTGATGAAAAACGGATATTCCGGATTCGCGGCAGCCAGCTCTCGCAGACGCTCTGCGCACCTGGGCACCGGCTCAAAGCAATGCACCTGGCCTTCTTTTCCCACCAGCCCCGCGCCCACCGCGCTGAGATGTCCGACGTTCGCTCCCACGTCTATGAATATGTCTCCTTTCTTCAAGAAAATCTCCATGGTATTCACCACACCCATCTCACACAATCCAAAATACATGCGTTTTCTGTTGCGAGCCTCTTGAAACGGAATGTAAAATTTCACGCCGCGCATGGATTTAAACGCCCCTTTCTTCGGAAGAAATGGGGAACATGCGCGCATCTTTATCTCCAAGAAAACGCGCATAAAAAATAATCGGGGATTCTTCAAAAAGAGATGGAATGCGGCGGAAAAAATATTCATTGAAATATCGTGTACCACTCTTCCAAAAGCGCTTCAATCCGGAAATCTTCCGCTCGCTCTTTTGCTTTCAAAGCGATGCTTTGGGCAAATACCGGATCCCGGAGGACGCGCACGATCGCCTGCGCAAGCTGAGACTCATTCTTAACCGGGACAAGGAGGCCGCAGGAAGAACCTAAAATCTCTCTCGGTCCCGATTTGCAGTCCGTGGAGACGATGGGCAGCGAGCATGCCATGGCTTCCAAGAGCACGTCCGGAAGTCCTTCCCAAAGCGAAGAAAGGACAAATACGCGAGATTTTTTAAGAAACGGAAAGGGATTCTCCTGCCAGCCCAAGAAATGCACGTCTTCTGCAATGCCCAGAGTTGTTGCCTGCCGCTCCAGAGTAGAGCGCAAGGGTCCTTCTCCCAATATGACAAGCTTTACCTCTGGGACTTCTTTCTTTGCCAAGGCGAATGCCGAGAGAAGGTATCGATGCCCTTTCTGTTCCCTTAGTCTCCCCATGGCTATAATAACGGGATGCCGAAACAATCGCTCGTATTCTTGCGCAATTGGTTCTCCCGAAAGCCTGCTGATTTTTTCAATGTCTACCGGATTATGAATCACCCGAATCTTCTCTGCGGGAAGCCGAAACGTTGAAACCAAATCTTGCGCAATGTCTTCAGATACCGCAACAATGCATCCGGCCCTTGGAAAAAGAAGACGCACGAGCATTCTGAATATGGCGCCCTGAAATCCCTTTCTTCCTTCTGAAATGAACATGTCAACGCGCACGATGGGTTTTTTTGCAGCCAGCAAGCTCAATATGTTTGCCGAGGCTCCCAAGCTCACGACGAAATCCGGCTGCTCTTCTTTGAGTAAAGAACGCAGGCGCGCCAGACGGACCATAAAAAGATATGCTCCCAAAAAAAGATTAGGAGAAAGAGGAGTGTTTAATGAAACGACCCTCCCTCCGAATGGATAGGAGATCTTTTCGTCAAACAGCGCAATGACAATATCCAGGCGCGTTGAAAGATGAAGTGACAATTCGGAAACCACCCGCTCCCCTCCTCCGTGAAAAAGCGTGGGTATGAGAAAAAGGACTTTCTTTCTATTCCTCTGCATGAAGAAGTCTCAGCAACAGATCGCACACGCGCTGCGCCGATTTTCCGTCTTGATACTGATAGCTCATGTCAAGGACTTTTTTCCTTACCTCGCGGTATTCGTCTTTTCCATCTGAAATTGTTTTGAGAGCTCCCATGAGCTCGTGGAGCGTATGCGCCTTGGGGCCGGGAGTGACGGCATCATAGTCAAAATACAGCTCGCGGTCTTGCGTAACGTATTTCTCGTAGTCGAACGGAAAAAATATGATGGGGCGATCAAGCAGAAGAAACTCAAAATAAATGCCGGAATAATCGGTCACAAGCATATCCATAAAGGGAAGTAACGGGTCTGCGTCCGAATCCGGACTGACAAACAGGATATTCTTGTATTCCTTGCCCTTCCAGACAGCTGCGGCCTTCGCTTGCCCCGTATACAACTTGTTGTTGTACGGGGCTTGCGCCAACGGATGGAGTTTGAGAAAAAAAAGAAGATTTTCTCGCGAGAGAAATTCATCCAAATTGGCAAGGTCTTCTGATTTTTCAAAGAATGAATCGCCTCCGGTATCCCGCCATGTGGGCGCATACAGAATGGTTTTTTGAGAAGATTGCCTTGCTTTCAGCGCGCGGAGCTTCGTGAGCACACCGGCATCCGCTCCCACGTCTGCTCCCGGAATATCTGTGAAATAGATGTCGTTCTTGGGAAATCCGGTGACAAATACCTGATCTGACCGCACCCGAAAAGACGATGCGGACAACGCTTGAAACGGGGGGGAAGTCGTGAATATATAGTCCGGCTTCACGAAACGCCAGGGAAGCAGATAGCGCAAAAGCAGCTGCTGTAATCCCCGCGCCCGATGAAGAGACACATCCAGAGATTTTCCTTTGTCTACGTCTTGGGCTATTTTTTTAAGAGGGATGCCGTGCCAAATGAGCGCTATCTTCGCACTGCCCGAAAGCCAAAAATTGATGGTTTCAATGGAAGCGTCAATGATATGGCACCCTGACCGCAAGGGATACCAAATTCCCTGCCATGAAAGCCAGAAGTGTGCGGGATATCCCCTTGACCGCAGCTCTCTGGCAATCTTCCTGCTTCTCGTGATCCATACCACCTTGATATCTTTCCTCTTTTGGTTATTCGCTTCCAAAAACACGTATTTGCTGTTCCATACGAACTTTCTCGGAATTCCGCACACCCAGAGGTTCTTGTCCCGGGGCATGAGATGCGACAACGCATACACCGGATACATGACGGGGTTGATGAAAAAATTGCTGATAATCCGGTGAACGTACTTCCGTATCCTGTTTTTATCTATATAAATGTTCCAGATTTTCATATGCAATATCTTGCATTATAGGCGTTTTCCCCCGAATAAACAACTTTTATGCAGAGCATCCAGAACCTTGACAAAACCTCAGTTCTGGTATATAGTGTATATGCATACTGCACATACTATACGAAATAGAGGGGGTTGGAGATGTCTGACGAGAAGCAGATCAAGCCGGTGGTGGTCGCGATCATCATCAAGCGAACGACCGACGGATTCCTCATCATGACCCAAAAGCGAAGGGTCAGGGACCCTGCGTATGACTGGCTCTACGACGGTACGTGGGAAGCTATGGGAGAAACCCTGCTTCCCAAGGAAGACGTCCTGGACGCCGTTGTACGCGGCATCCGCGAGGAATGCGGGATGTCCGTGAACCCGTGGTCGATCTTCGGGAACCCGAATGACCTGATGAGGTCTCCGGGGGATGCGAATCGTTTCGCCATGCGGGGAAACGAGTGGGGAGACCGAGGGATCCTGCACCAGCCATTCGCATTCGTCCAAAGCATCGGAGAACCCCAACTGTGGTTGGGCCCGGTGTTCCTGGTATCGGTTCCTCCCTCATGGGAACCGAACTTCGAAGCTGCCGACGGCGAAGCGACCAAGCACCGTTGGTGGAAGCCAGGGGAACTCCTGGAAGAGATGCATTCTCATCCAGCCGGGTTCATGGGACTCCACGCGCCAGCGCTGCGACTGCTGGCACAGGGGCTAATAACATAGCCTCGAGCAAGTGGCTCTCAGCAATGGGAGCCACTTCGATTTTCCTAAAGAATCGCTTTCAATATGAAACGGAGATTTTCCTCGGTGAGCAGGCGCGGATTGTTTTTTACGCGCTCTGGATTGAATCCGTTTTCCACGATACGCTCCATGTCCTGCTCCGTATGGATCCCCAGACGGGAAAGCTTTGTTTCCAAATGGATATCCTCCATGAGCGTTTCGATCCTCTCTTTTGCCTCTCTGCCGTCTTTGACCTCCAAAAGGCCGAGGAACTCCTGCATCATGTTTTTTACATACTCCAGTCCCCTGCCGTCGTTTGCGGTATCCTCATCAACTTCGCTGTTGAAAAGAATCATGTAAGGCAGCGTGAGAGCGACCGCGTGCCCGTGCGGAACTCCAAAATACGAGGTGATGGGATAGGAAATGGCGTGGCACGCGGTGGTAAAAGAAATATTGATTGCCTTGCCAGCCAAGTGCGCGCCTTTGCTCATAGCAGACCGCGCCTCCGGAGTCGGGACATTCACCGCAACAGCAAGGTTGGGCAGGATGAGCGAGATCGCCTCTTTCGCGTATCCTTTGGATTCTTCCGTGGACTTGTTGCTCCAAAAAGATTCAATCGCCTGTGCCAACGCGTCCATTCCGGTTGAGGCCGTAATCTTCGCGGGAAGAGAAAATGTAAATTGAGGATCAACAATGGAATATTTGGGCAAGATGAAGGGATGCGTAAGCGAATATTTTGTTTTTCCCGCGTACACCACGGCAAAATGAGTCGCTTCTGCTCCCGTGCCGGCCGTCGTCGGAACCGCCACCAAGGGCTTTGGAGAATGTACGAATTCTTTTTTCTTGAGCACAAAATCCAAAGGATCCCCTTCCTGAACGGCCAAGGCGTTTATTGACTTTGCCATATCAAGAGAACTCCCGCCTCCGCAGGCAAGCACGAGATCGGGCTTAAAAAAACGAAACTGCTCAATGCCTTTCCGAATATCCTCGATCTTTGGGTTCTCTTCAAAGTCGGAAAACTGAAAGACATCTATGCCGGCCAGAAGCTGCGATATTATAGCTTCGGCTCCGCTTTTTTCATACGCGCCCTTTCCGAAAACCAAGAAAATCTTGCCCGGCTTCTCGTTCTCCAGGATTTTTCGAAGCTGCAAAATGCTTCCCGTGCCGAAAAATTCCTCAGGCATGGGGTTTCTGGATGAAATCCATGAATACTTTCTTGCATTCATCCGGGCTCTGTGAAGGACGGGAAAGATTTTTTCTGGATCCAGGCACCACGTTGACGATGAGCGCGATTGGCCCTTCCCAATCCTGCAAACTGATCGCCGCAAGCTCTTCTCTCGTGCGAGCGCGCATCACTTCTCGGTATCCCGATGCTCGGAATATCTGCTCCCAGTCCACCGTTGGAGAGACCGTCGGCTGGCCTCCCGTACTCTCATGCACCCCGTTATCCAGCAACACGTGGCAAAGATTCTTCGGTGCCCAATGCCCGATAGTCGGCAAGCTCCCCATATGCATGAGGGCTGCGCCGTCTCCGTCGAGAACAAACACCCTTTTCTCCGGACGCGCAAGCGCAATGCCCAAAGCAATAGCGGAAGCGCAGCCCATAGAACCTACCACGAGAAAGTCACGCTCGTGTCCCTCGGATCTTGCGTTACGCAACTCAAAGAGTTCTCGCGCCGTCTTGCCGGTGGTAGAAACAAAGGCAACTGGATCGGCTCCGACCTTCTCCAGTAAGATACGGAGCGCCTCTTCGCGCTTCAGCCCTTCCGGGAATTCCCCTTCCGGTTCTTCCGAGAAGATCCCCCGCCTAATGACAAGCGCAACCGGACTGCTTTCTTTCATGCTGCGCTCTTTGAGGCGCTTTACCTGCTGCTCAAAACCGGCAAGGTCGCTTTCAACTATCTCATAGGGTATATCCAGAAGCTCAAGGAGCTTACAGGTGATCTCTCCCATCTTGTAGTGCTGGGGTTCATCCTTGGTTCCCGGTTCCGCTCTCCAGCCGACGAAGAGCATCATGGGAACCGCATACACGCTCTTATGGGTAAGGGATGTGAGCGGATTTACGGTGTTTCCCAACCCCGCATTCTGGAGATAGACGAGGGGCATTTTGCCGGTGGCAAGATGATAGCCCGCTGCAATGCCGATTGCCTGCCCTTCGTTTGCGGCCCTTATATGCGCAACGTTCTTCTGATCGTTCAGATACACCAAAAAATCCTTGAGTCCGCTGTCCGGCACTCCGGTGAAAAATCGAATATCATGTTTACTCAACACGTCGAGAAGTTCTTTCGCAGTCAGCATGCCATTAGGAAGAAGAACCTTTGTAAGGAATGAGATTCAATACCTCTTTTATGGGAAGACAATATTTGTCGGCTTCCGCGGCTCGTCCGTATCTAAGAATGGTCTCTGCGGCCTTGCGCATAGAAGGGTAGGAAGCGCGCAGGAGATGGTTGGCGTAAATCACCATGCGCACTCCGGCTCTCCGCAACGCGTCTTCGCTTACCTGGCTATACGTGGTGGGGAGGACAACAAGGGGAACCTGAGTGCGGAACTTGCGGTATTCTTTGCAGAATGAGAAAATCTCGCCCGGAGTTTTTGCCTTGCTGTGGATGAGAATGCCGTCTGCCCCGGCTTCAATATACGCATGAGCGCGCTTCAAAGCATCCTTCATGCCCATCTCCAAGATCAAGCTTTCAATGCGGGCAATAATCATGAAGTCATCCGAAGCCTGGGCCTGCTTCCCTGCCGTAATTTTCTCCGAAAAATTCTTGGGGGTGTCCTGCAGCTGTACGACGCTCGCACCAAAAAGCGAATTCCGCTTGCTTCCTATTTTGTCTTCGATGATGAGAGACGAAATGCCAAGCCGCTCTGCCGACTTTACGGTAAATATAAAATGCTCAATAAGCCCTCCCGAGTCCCCGTCTACCACGATGGGTTTGGTTGTAACTTCCAAAATCTCATTGATGGTTTGCAGCCGGGAATGCATATCCACAACGGCAATATCCGGCTTTCCTTTTGAAGCAGAATCGGTTAAGCTGCTCTCCCATATCCCGTCAAATTCCACCGTTCTTCCCTGTTTTATGATTTTGGCCTTCTCCACGATAAGACCGCTTAATCCGCTGTGCGCCTCAAGAATGCGCACCAGATCTTTTAGTTCCAGCTGGCGCCTCAAGCGAGCCATGCGCTCGCTGGCAGAAATGCCCGTTTGCGCCGCATATGCGATGAGTTCGGTTGAAGAAATACCCGTCGTGTATGTGGGCTCCACCAGTTTTCCGCCCCACTCTTTCAAGACCCGTATCACCCGCGCCCTGGTTTCTCGCTGCACGCCTGTTTTCCAGTCGTCTCCGTGCACGACAAATGCCGGCTTCACTTTTTTGAGATTCGGAACGTAGTCAAGAGTTTTTTGAGGAATGACCCTGTCCACGCCAGCCAAGTTCTCGATTACCTGCTTGCGCTGTTCGTATTTCAACAGAGGCACTCGCTTATACGACGCAATCGCTTCGTCGGTCAGCAATCCGACCACCACTTTCCCCAGATTGCGCGCCTCTTGAATGATATTGACGTGGCCATGATGAATGAGATCGGCTGACATGCCCACATATACCAAGGGTTCTTTCTGTAAAACATGCCTTTTCATATGTAATTACGGGGCAATCGTATCATGCCCAAACAAAGAAGTCCATCGCTTTCTTATCTCCGAGAACTTTTCCGCATTTGGGCGATGTGCCGCAGATCACGGGCCATTTGCTGATAGTTGTTTGTGTCCGGATCCGCGACCGCAGCCGGTACGCTTCCCGGTATCGTATTGCGCAGATACGATACTATAAACCTGATGTTGTCCTGTTTCAGGTTCTCGTGCGACACGCCATTTTTACGGTCCCTCCGTATCAACTCGCGCAGTTCATCAATGCTCTTAGGTTTGCGGCACAGCGGGTGATATTCGTAAAACACATTTCCCAACACGTACGTTGGCTTGCCTGCCATGACAGCTTCCATGCCTACCGTTCCCGTTAATGTGATCACTCCCTGCGAATTGCGGATAAGCTCTGGCATGCTTTCTTGAGGCCCAATAAGTTGCGCATTCGGAATGTTTTGAATTTTCCGATAGAACGAGCTGGGTTTCATGCCAACGGCAAGGGGATGCTCTTTCACATAGAGCTTTGCGGGAAACGGAAGAGTAAACGCAATATTCCGAATTGCGGCAGCTTGGTCGGAATACGCCATGGCTTGCACCGACGTGGAGGCCTCCGGCTGCACATGAAGAGGGAAAACGTAGAACTCTTCCTGAAGATTCGGTTTGCTATAGAAGCGTTTTTGAAATGCGATGCGGAACTGTCGAACAATGACGGTCTTTGGAGCTCTCAGGGCGACCCGCAAACGGTTTTCGCTTTCAAAATCAATAGTATGAAACTGCTTTCGCGCCCGGAAGTAACGCCACAACGACCTCCCGATTTCCCGCAGGCGCCTGGCATAGTGGTTCACGTATCCCAGGGGCGTGAAGCGGATCTTACCGATCCCATAATACGACGGGAGCCGATCGTGCGAGACAAAATCACGCAAAAAACGGGTCGCGAACCGCAGTTCTTCTTTGGAAATATCTTCCGTGCGAAGCGCGCTGTAGGTTTGTGGATATCGCCTATCCGTGTATTCGGAGTCGCGCACCTCAAGGCGTTCCGCAATACGGGAATCTATGACGCCAAGATACGGGATGCCGTACTTCAACGACAAAGAATAGGCAACCAGGGCGACCACTCCGCTTGGAGGTTCAAAAAGGATCGCGTCGGGACGTTCCGTCTGGCACACATATTCAAAAAACTGGTAGTCCTGAGAGAGGCGCTTCGCCGACTCCCGATACCCCCACGGCCAATGCTCCATGCGATCAAAGTTTGCGTAGAGCGGACGCCAGGCGAGATCATCATAATCCTTACGCAAGGCATCGTAGTGTTCATAGCACCAATCTACCTTGGAAACGCTTTGCGCTTGTTTTGGAAAATACTTCGCCTTTGCATGTTCTGCAAACTTGTTGTCGAACGCCAGCATGCATTCGTCTCCGTCTTCTATGAAACGGCTAGAGAGCTTTCCGAGAAACTCCATCAAAAACGGAGCGTCGTTCACGATAATGCACCATTTCATCTTCGCAAAGAAGCTATGTTGTGTATGAGACCTACCATGCGGTTGAGTGAGTTTTTTCTGAAGAATTCTTCTCCGCTCCACGCTTTTTTCTCTTCTTGCTTTGCCAACAGATCACGCATTTCTCCAACAGAACCCACGAGACGCGCGTATCCCGTCTCAAGAAGATGCTCCATCGCCTCTACCCCGGGAATATCGAGAATATAGGTGCGCAGCCCAAAGCCCAATCCTTCGTACGTTGCCGTTGAGTTAACCGCTACCTGAACCTCGGACTCCGCGAGCATCTGATAGAGCGGTTTCTCTTTGTCCCGCAGAACCTCAATACCGGCCCTCGCAAGAGTAGAATATAACTCTTGCCATGTGGGCCCCTCTTCTTCTGGGTGCAGCTTGTATACAATGTGCCAAGTTCCTTCCAGCTCTCTGGCAAGTTCAAGCGCGAACTGGGACATGTGTTTGCCGAACATGGGCTGGGAAAGAAAAAGTATCTGCTTCTTTCGCTCCGCGTTTTTGTACCGCTCCAACTCCTGCTCATAGTAGGGGAACCCCACGCTGGGCATCCTGTCTGGAGGCAACGGGAATGATACCGCGCGCTTCCAATAATCGCCAAATGTGAAGAAATAGTCCGGGACGACATATTTTTTCCGTTTTTCTCCTTCATAGGAATGCTCCAGGCTATACTTATGGGTAGCCCCCTGCTGCAGTTCGATGAGGGGCACGCGAACTTCCTTGCATGCTTGCACAAGCGCCCTGTGCCCCGGGAGATTCACTATAACGACTGCCTTCGGAGCAATCTTTGAAAGAAGAGCTTTGTAAAAAGGCAGAAGAATTCTCTGCTTCTCCAATTCCGCCACAAGATCGCGCTCAAGATCGAGCTGCGTCCCAAACTCTTCATTGAGCTTGTCTTGCAGTGTCGTTAAGAAGAAACGTTCATCTTCTGTTAAACGAACGCGCCAGAACCCGAGACGCCGGGCCGCAAGAAAACACGCCTCAATGAAATCAAAGTAGTACACGTGCTTGGTTTTGACGGGCCGGGGAATCGGTCTTCCAAATGGGGGGCGTTCAATCATGCAGCACCGCAAACCCTCTTTTTCAAGCTGCTCAATCAGAGGATCGCAGTAGATATCGTGCCAAAACCCGTCTTTCTCAAGCCTTCTTCGATACATGCCAAAGAAAAGCACGTTGGCGCGGGAAGCGAAAAATGGGTTATGGAACAGCATGCTCCATATCACGTGAAATCCTACCTTGATCCAAGAACTCAGCTGGCGCTTGCCCAAAGCTTCTTTCCTATTAAACACCTCTGCCTCGCCCAAGATTTTTCTCTGCGTGCCTGCACGAAGAAGTTCCCAGAAAAATACGCCTGCTATCTTCTTGCCAAAGAGATCCATCTCGTCTTCTATGGCAAAGAGGCGTTCGGTGATGTCTTTCAATCCTTTGTGCGTTTCCAGAATGTAGTCCACGATATCCCGCACCGCGCCTTCTCCCCCGTTCTTTTCCGAAATATAGTCCACGTGTTTCCGCACCACGGGAGCGGCGTTGTTGGGAGCCGCGCTAAATCCAACCTTGCGGAGCAGCGACAAATCCTGCACGTCGTCTCCGATAAAACAGACGTTGTGGAGACCCATACCTTCTTTTTTCAAAATCTCCGCGATATCTCCTTCTTTGTCTTTGGAACCGAGAATCATGTAATCAACGCGCAATTCTCCTCCGCGTTTCCGTATGGCCCCGCTCTCCCTTCCGCTCAAGAACATGGTTTTGATGCCGGCTTCCCGCGCCAACAACAAACCCATGCCATCTCGTACATGGAAAGACTTTATCTCTCGCGCCCCGTCCGTGTCCAAGTACAACTTGCCGTCCGTGAGAACGCCGTCTACGTCCAAAGCAAGAAGTTTTATCGCTTTAGTTTTTCCCATGGTTGAATGCTGCCCTTACTTTCTCCAGGTCTTCTGGCGTATTCACGCCGATAAAGTCGTAGGGGGTCTCTACTAACTTGATTTTGTAGCCGTACTCTAAAATGCGCAGTTGCTCCACGGATTCTGCTTTTTCCAGACGTGTGGGCGACAAAGCAGCTATTTTTTGCAGAGCAGCGGGCCTGAATCCATACACATCCATAATTTTATACCAGGCGCAATACTCTTCATTCCGCGGGTAAGGAATAGGAGATCTTGAGCAATACATGGCAAAACCTTCTTTATTCTGCACTATTTTTACGATACTCGGATTCCCGGCGTCTTGTTTGGAAGCCCTGGCAACCAGATTGCTTATCTCAATGCCCACATCGTTCTTCATCGCCTGTACCACGGCATCAATAGCTTCCGGAGGAACAAGAGGCTGGTCTCCCTGAACGTTCACAATAACTTCTGCTTCCGGAAACTGCCGGGCGGCTTCTGCCACCCTGTCGGTGCCGGTTTGGTGTTCTCCGAAGGTCATCATTGCTTCGCCTCCGAACGATTCTACGGCCTTGAATATGCGTTCGTCATCGGTTGCCACTACAACCCTATCGAGTAAACGGACCTGCATAGCCTGTTCCCATGAACGCTGAATGAGTGTTTTCCCCGCGATTTCTAACAATGGTTTCCCTGGAAGGCGTACGGAGCCGTACCGCGCGGGAATGATGCCTATAATCATGTGTGTATCGGTTTTTTTGGTTCTCTCGCCATTGCCCGAAATTGCTCGTCTCTTTCCATTAATTCCTCATACGTACCTTGAGTAACGATGGCGCCTTTATCAATAAGGTAAATAGTGTCGCAATTTTTCACAGTAGTGAGACGATGAGCTATGGCAATTACTGTCTTTTTTTTCGCAACGTTTTCTATGGCTTGCAATACTGCCCTTTCCGTTATTCCGTCAAGCGAACTTGTTGCTTCGTCTAACACCAGCACTTCGGGATCATGGTAGAGGGCCCGCGCAATTCCTATGCGCTGCTTCTGGCCTCCACTGAGCCGAATCCCGCGTTCTCCAATCGGCGTATCGTATCCGTTTGGCAATTCCTGCTCAATGAAGTCGTGCAGGTTTGCTATTCTGCAAACCTCTTCTACTCGAGTTCTATCTATGCGCTCGTCGGGCAATCCAAACACCACATTACGAGTTACCGTATCATCATAAAGAAAAACCTGCTGGGGAACATACCCTATGTTTCTCTGCCAATTCCACACATTATTCCCGCGTATCTCAACTCCGTCAACCGTCATACGTCCCTCGCTTGGGGAAAGCAAGCCAATGAGAACGTCCCCGAGGGTGGTTTTGCCCCCACCCGTAGGCCCCACGAGACCCACAAATGAGCTCTTCGGAATTTCCAGGCTCACATGAGAAAGCGCAATCTGCCGACTGTGGGGATAGCAAAATGACATATTCTCAAGCGCAATCCGTTCTCGGAGCACAAGAGGAGTTGGCAATTCTCTCTTTTGAAAAACAGGGGGGGCCGTCGTTTCTTCACTCATATCTCTTGAGATCTTATCGAGACTCGCTCTATTGAACTGCACGCTCGAAACTCCGTAAAATATCTCCTGAAAGGCAGGCATTAACCGATATCCCGCAAACACGAAAAAACTTACCAACGGAATAATTTTGCTGCCTTCTTGCCCTAAAGAAAGAAGCACGAGGATAAGCGCGATTACTCCGCCAAAGGCCACAGTCTCCATAAAATACTGCGGAAGCTGACCAATGACGGCAACCCACGCCTGAAGCTTAGAGAATTTGGCAGAATGATTAGAAAATCGTTCCAGAAAATATCCTTCGCGCCCCAGAATCTTAATGTCCTTGATCCCGGCGAGCGCCTCAGTGGCCACGGTAAAACGGCCAGTATTTTCTTGCACGCGCTTTTCCCCTTTTACCCTCAGTCGGCGTCGCAAAAAAACAAAGATTGCAACGTATAAGGAGCCAAACAAAAGGACTGTTATAGCCGCCACGGCAGGGTTTACAAAAAACAGCAATGTAAGAATAATAAAAACGACAATCCCGCTCGTAAGGATCCTCATAAGGGGTAGCAAGAGATGGCCCGTCATCTGTTCCACTTCAGAGAGAATGTTTTTCCCTAGGTCTGCTGAATGCTTGCTGAGAAAGTACACATATGGCAGAGAAAGATATTTTCTGAGCAGCGCGGAAGAAATGTCGTGATTCTTCTGCCACACAAAACGAACTTTGAGCCAAGCGAAAAACGCGGAAATTGCGTTGCCTACCAGAAGAATACCGAGCATCGCAAATCCCACAAATATCGTAAAGGAAAACACGCTTTTAAACCCAAGCGACACGAACAGCAAGTTCAACCACTTATTTTCCCGCACCATCTCAGGTTCCATGACCAACTGAAGGAAAGGGAGAACGGATATGATTCCCAGCGCCTGTAGGAGAGCAGCCGCAATGGCTACTGCCATCACTCCGACAAATTGAAGCTTTTCCTTCTGGTCAAAAAGCGTATTCAGCTTTTCGAGAACATCTAATTTCCCCTTGAGACCCAATTCCATGAATAAAAACATAGCAATAAATACGGTGAGGGTCAATGAGGACCGCTCCCTCAAAAGACATGTTCATTTTCAATCCTTCCGTCTCCTCTGCCGTTATCATCTTCAAGACGGACTACGTCGTCTACTTCTGGCGTCGAGACTTCATGAAATACAAGATCGCTAAGAGCGATAACTCTGTGTTTTCTGGGCGGTCGCACAACAAAAAAATCATCTGCCTTCGCTCGTATTTTTTCAATCACTCCGTCATCATTCTCAAGCCAAACCTCTGCATCACCGCTTATAATGTAATTTGTCTCGTGTTTTCGGTTATGATACTGGAAACTAGTCCTTGCGCCAGCGTTTATGTAAATGCGTTTGGAGCAATAGAAGTCGTTGAGTTCAAGCCAAATTTCTTTTCCCCAGGGTTTATGTACAATCTTTGCCTCATGTTCCGAAAACACCAATTTTTTTCTCTTGTTCATAAGGTTTTTCAATAACTTCTTAACACGTTATCGTATAGCCGCCGTCAACCGCTAGTGTTTGTCCTGTAATATAGTTAGCTTTATCGCTTGCAAGAAATAGAATTACTTCTGCTATCTCATTGGGCAAAGCCATTCGCTTAAGGGGTATTTTATCAATCTGTCTTTGAATGACGGGAGACATGCTCGCTTTCGTCATTTCGGTAGCGCAAAACCCGGGAGCTACGGCGTTGACGAGAATATGATAAGGCGCAAATTCCTCTGCCATGCTTGAGGTTATACGCATGACCGCCGCCTTTGTCGCGGCATATGCAGGTTTGGCAGACGTGTAGAAATATCCTTTGATTGAAGCGACGTTTATGATTTTGCCGCCTCCTCTTTGTATCATCCCTGGAAGTATCGCTTTTGAAACATTGACAACCCCAAAAACATTGGTATTAAAAATCTGCTGCCAATCCTCATGTGTTAACTCTCCGAATGTTTTCGAAGGATTCACGCCGGCGTTATTAACCAAAATATCGACGTGTTCAAATTTTGCAATCTCTCTCTCTACCGATTCGTTGTCGGCAACGTCACAAAAAAAGTATGGAGCTCCAATTTCTTTTGCCATCTTCCGCAGTTCTTCTGAATCAGTCTTTCCGTGCAGGATTACATGCGCGCCGTATTCTTTTGCCATTCTTGCTGTCGCAGCTCCGATTCCCCGCGATGAACCGGTTATCAATATTGTCCTATTCGCCAACATAGTGACTTATTACCATCTCTATTTGATTTATGATCGTTTCTCGAATATCTTCACATTGAGCCAATTCATCTATCATGTGCCGGTACGAGGCCGAAGAAAAGTGATAATGCCCAGCTATAACGGCGCACAAGAGCACATTTTCAGCAGTACTGCGCCACATCCATTTTTTCCATTTGCCGCCGTCGTATACCTCGCTTAAAAATTTGTCGGTTCGTACACCGTACATCAAGCATTTGGTAAGAACGGTCTGCGTTTGAATAACTCCAAGCTGAGGAGCGATATTTTGTGCGTGAACAATTCCTCTCCTTAAATCAATATCCTCTTTTGAAAGATAGTCGGCATTATGCTCTTTCAGTTTTAGTCCCTTCGTTTTGAACATTTCTGCAACCTTCTCCACAAAGGCCTTGTTAAATGTTCCCACCTGATTGATCTCTTTAACCAAACTCCCGGTTTGCACAACATAAAATTCTGGGTTGCAAAAACTCCTGAAAAAATCTACCTCTCGTTCCCATGCCGCAAGATTTGGTAAACTATAGTTCTCGCCGGTGTTTTCATCCGTACCAATCTCAAGCTGAAGAGAAGGATTCAGCGACAAGCAGTATAAAACTGCTTTTTTTGTTGCTTCTAGCCGTTCGTCGTTCAACCCCTTGTAATGGCAGAAGTCTATATGAATGGAATCAAAACCCTGTTTGATGTCTTCTTCAATGGTGGCGTAGGTGTCGGAAATATCATAGTTGCCATTGAAGCCTGGACCGCAATGGTCGCGGCAAATTTTTACTTGCGCGTATGGATATTTCATCTTCATTTCTCCTATAAATCGCATGTACGACTCGGTTGTCCAATTCTGTACGTACCCTCCCTTATAGTCAATCTGATTTTTTGAAGCGATGAGCGCCAAGGGCTTTCGGTGAAGATTAGAGTACCGAAAGACGGCCTCAACTGCTTCCGAACTCATTGGACCCCAAGCTAAATAAATTGGTTCTTTGTTGGTCATCGCGTCTCAAAAGTTTTATCAAGTGTCTTGGCAAGCATACTTCTTCCAAAACCATGAAGGAGTACGTCAAACGGAGAGTGATGGAGCGGCGCCATGTTAAGAAATATCAACGATGTAAGAATCTTGATTTTTCCGAGATCGAAGCCCTCACTGATGAGAAAATGTTCATAATATTCTCTCGCTTCCACTACATCGCTTTTGAGAAAATAGTGATAGTACACATTATCAGCGTTCATATCGCAGAAGAACATGCCTTCCTTGATCAACGGATAAGACATAATCATGCCTCCGTAGAGTTTTGCGAGGTCATAATACAAATCTCCAATGTCCATTTGTCCTCCGAAATCATGCCTCCAATCAAGCAGTAGAAATTTGTGCTCGCCGGGTCCTGGATCTCTCTTTACAAGAATATTATCGAACTGTAGATCACCATGAAAATTTGCAGGAATACCGTCTGCGATGTGATCCCAGTCCACTCTCTCCAATAACTCCAGGGCAGATGGCGTGTTAAGTCCGTTAATACATCGAGGTTCTTCTGTTGTATCTGTTTTTTCATGAAACATTTCCAGGCGCTTCTTTGTCTTCGTATAATAGAAATCGTGACACGCCTTGGAAAAATCCTTTTTTTGTTCCGGTGTAAGCTCCAAACGCCTCCAGAGATGGGTTTTGCTCCACGACAGGAATTCGGCGAGTAAATTTACGCTCAACATATTATACATAGTTTGACCTGGCACCATACGATAGGAATAGAAGTTGCCCTTGAGCTTTTCAATTTCAGGACAAAGGCCGGAAAGCGCACGGGTCGCGCGGTAATATCTTTTCTCGGCAATCGTTTTATCCGCAAAGAATTTGATCACGCGATCGTTCACAAAATAAAGAAATTCATCTCCCTTGCTGAAGTCAAACTTTTTTTCTCCGCCAGAAAAGTGCTTATTTGTTTCTATATAATTGACGTAAGATCCCGTATCAAACCACGTGAAGCCAACGGGCACTAACTTCCGCTCAAGAAGACCATTGAAACCTTCTACCATCTGCAGCTCGTTGTTGCGAAGTTCCTGGTTCTGCTCCAAAGCCAAAAAAAATTGTCTATAGTCATAAATACCAGCCAAACCGATAAAAGCGAATTTGTTATCGGTCTTGATTTTATCATCAATTTGAGTAACAAGATTATTTTTTATTTTTACGGTGCAGTACTGCTCTGTTTCATGCACGGGAGCTATACCAATCCAATTCTCAGAAGGGGGTGGGGCATCTTCCAGCACAATGGTATCGGAAGCACAGAAAATGAATGGAGATTGCAAATAGTCTTTGCACGCAAGTAATGAGTATCCAGGACCGCTCCCAGGACCTGTATACTTGTCCACTTCCACAAACGTGAATGACCTCTCGGGATACGCCAACGTAAGATAATCAATGACATTATCTTTTTTGTAGCCAACGGCAATGATGATTTCACAATCTATCGGAAACTTCTCAATGATATAAGAAATCGCTGCTTTGTTATTTATGGGCAATATCCCCTTATTCATTGATTCGGAGAAAGATCCTAGTCGAGCTCCTATTCCCGCTGTTAAAATGCAAACCTTATATGTATTACTATTCATATCTTTTGTTTCTATATTATTGTCCCCACTCCCCACTACCCTTTTCCAGCTTCAGATTGAGCGGATTGATAGGTTCAAAAAATTTCTCCAAGATGTGCAAACATGCTTCCGCCACCGCACTGTTCCCTCCAACTGACTCGGTCACGAAATCGGCTTTCTTCCGTACTATATAAAAAGCATTCGCTGGAGCGATACTATAGGCGACTTTATCAAAAACTATAGCATCAAATATCCCATCCCCCATATAAATAGACTCTTTGGGTTCAAAGCCGTTGTCTTCCATCCATTTGACTCTCTCCAAAGTACTCGCTAACTCCAGCCTAAACTTCATATCATCTGCAATCCGCTTTTTTGTTATCGCATAGCCCTTTCGGTCTCCTGTCACAAAACAAATGTTCATATGGGGCTTAAGCAGCAAAAGGGCGTCGTGATCATTGGGTCCGAATGCTTTCATAACCTTCCCTTCCGCGGTGTAGTAAAATTGACCGTCTGTCATGACACCGTCTACGTCTATAACGAAGTTTTTTACGTTTGCCGTAACCATGTATCCCCTCCTAACTATGTAATACTGTATACCACCAACTAGACTCTGTCCAACGTCCAAATTCAGATGGAGGAAAGCGTTATGCTCAAAGCTTTACTTTATCTGTATGCCCATTCCTTCTATGCGTTTCATAACCTCAGAAAACCAAGCTGAGTCGATCATATGCTGGAGATTCTGCTCGTCAAACCCTTGAACTTCTTCTCGCTTCCGTATTCCATGTGTTCTTGCAAGCTCCAAAGATTCTCTCAAACCCTCCCCAAAACGGGTATTCTGAAGAATAGACGCCTGCCATTCTTTCCAGGTAAGGTAGCGTTTTGTGGCTGCTGGAATCTTTCGGGAGCCGTACAGCAGCAGATATGCCTTCTTGCCCAGAAGTTCCTGCAGATATTGGTAGATAAACCGCTTGGGGTGAAATACGTCGCGCAGCGTCAAAGGCAGCCCCCTGAAGAAATGCATCATGTTTGCCGCAGAATACGGGAGAACGGCATCGCACGAGAAATTCTCCGCCGCTGCCTGATGGATGCGTGGATCCCCGCCAATCAAAAAAGTCTGAACCTTTCGCTCAAAAAACATCTGCTTTGCTTCCAGCGAGGTCATGGTGTCCAATGAATTCCCCTGCGGCGCTTGAGAACGCGGAAGGGCCAGGGCTTCTTCGGCATGCTCAAACGCATGGAGCAATTCTCCGAACGTTTTTGGCTGGCGAAACCAAATTCCCCTTCTCATATAGAGAGCAAGGGGGCCCAAGCTTCCGACCGCGCGCATAAAAAATCCGAATGGGTTTCTGTCGCTAATGCCGGAAAGCGATTGCCAGTACTCTTTGGTCAAGTACCATCTTTTCAATATGCCTCCTTTCCCCGTGCTGCTCGGGCCCAACATATACACGCTGTCTGCGTTCTGGCCAGCCCATACCGCTTTTTTCTTTCTGCGGGCAACTTCTTCGTAAAGCGAAAGAAATCCCGCGGAGAGATGGGCGGTCAGGGGCATGCGTTCAACCAGAGAGGAGAGAATCTCTCCAAGAGAGTGCCTGTCAAGGTCTGTTTCAAGAAGAACGTGCTCCAAACCAAGATGGCCGGCTACGGTTTTTGACCAATGAGCATCCCATTCGTTTGTCTTGAGGGTTTGCGCGTATACTGACGTCAACGTTAAAGGATGCGCCTTTCTCTGCAGCGCGGCCAAGGCGGCAAGAAGTCCGGAATCGCACCCGCCGCTCAAAAGAAGAGCCGAGTCATCGTTCAAATTGCGCACTTCCAGCACCGAAGCGAACGCTTTCTTGAATGTTTCATACGTGCGTTCCCCTTCTTTGATATTGTCCCACGTGCGTTCCTGAAGCGGACCTTCCTTAGTAAAATGAAGGCGCATGCCCACCGGCACCCGGGAAATCTCCCGGAAAAACGTCTGTCCAGGAAGGAAAAATCCTTTCCGTAAGAAAAAAGAGATAACTTCGGTTCTTGTCGTAAGGACAGAAAAATGCTTTGCCAGCTCAAAAAAACTATCTCCGATCACCCACTCTTGAACGTTTTTCTTTGCAAAAAACAGGTCTCGAAGGGCGCATATGTCAGAAGAGGCCCAGACGACATATCCCTTGTTCACAAATATAAATACGGCCGCCGCATCCAGCGTGACGGGATCCGCGTCATTCCCGATACCGCCTACGGGAACGGGCGAGAGGATAAGAGAATCTTGCACCACCCCGTGAACCTTTCCAAAAACATTCAATCCCTCTTGAAGAGAGACGGAAGATTGCATGATGCGCCCTTGTGTATCCGTAATAATGTGCATACTATCCTTCCATCCTTTCGTATGTCATACGAATGCATTCGTTGCCTCGAAACGTTGTCCGGCCTTTTGACTGAAAACCGGCCCGCTCAAAGGATTTTTGAGAAGCTGCGTTCGACTCCTTAATATGCGCATCGATGGTCCTGACCTCTGCGCGCTCTTGAAACACCTGTGAGACCGCTTGCCGGATCGCCAAAGGCGCGTACCCCTTTCCCCGCCAAGAAGGCACAAGCGCAATGTGTATTTCTCCCGCGCTCCCTTGAAGGTCGACTCGCACCTGACCGATCTTCTCTCCCTCTTTCTCTATCACAAAAAGGCGGGTATCGACATCCTGGAGTTTTAGGGAAAACCAGGCCTTGTGGGTCGCAAGATCAATTGATTCTGTATTGAACTGAAACGTCCTTGCGGAAGGATCGTTGCGCAACTCAAAATAAAACATAAGGTCTTCAGGTGTTGCTTTACGAAGTGAGACCCCTAACCCTTCAATAAGATCTTGGGTGAGAGGAGTTGCCTCCTCAATATCGCAAGCCGCCCTTTTCCCAAGAACTTCGTCCCAGTATTTTGGGAGAAGCCCTGCTCCGGGGCGCGCCACCCGAATGTTTTCTTGGGTAAAGAGTTCTCCCTTTTTGACGGGCTTTTGCACCCATATTGAGGGTCGGAATTCTTTGTTCGCTTCTTCCGCAGGAGAGGCAGGGCCATAGTGAACCTGACCCATGGCTTTTTCCACCTGCTCTTGGGAAATGCCGATATCCGAGAGCACCGACTCCCCTTTCTCTCCTTTTCTGATGAGCTCTACCATACGCTTGAATTCGTGTGGTTCAATAGAAAACTGCGCGTCAGGGCCGCCGAGCTTCTTGTCCAGAGTAAGGTGCTTTTCGACCACGGAAGCACCCGCAATAGTCACGGCCAGCACAGGAAGCTCGATACCGGCGTTGTTGTCTGAAAACCCTGCGACCACTCCAAATCGCCTGGCAATGTCTTTGATAGTTCGCAGATTCGTGTTCTCCCACGAAGGTTTGTCTGAGTACGCCGTAACGCAGTGGAGTACTGCTATCTCCTGGCATCCGTTTTCATGCAATGTCTTGACCGCCAATTCGGCCTCCTCTTGAGAGGCAAAGCCAATGGAGATGATGACGGGTTTGTGGGTTTTTGCCACTCTGCGAATCAGCGGAATA
>Ga0209542_10006481_pt1 | contig 22757 bp, 30 predicted proteins | sample RifCSPhighO2_01_FD_184028 | JGI IMG/M metagenome (GOLD analysis project Ga0209542, IMG submission 184028) | Soil microbial communities from Rifle, Colorado - Rifle CSP2_plank highO2_0.1 (SPAdes) (version 2) | ecosystem: Environmental > Terrestrial > Deep subsurface > Rock core/Sediment ... | reverse complement strand
TGTCGGACACCGGACAATTCGCTTGGCATTCAATTAAAGTTTGATTGTGAAAATCCTTAACTTTCAACAGTTCTTCAAAAGCGCTTTCGGAAGCAACGTATTTAACATTTTTGGCGAAATAGATTCTAGGCATAACTTGGGAATTTTCGTAAATATATACCGGAATGTTTTTTTCGGTAGCGGTAGTTTCATAAATAAGCTTGAAGTTAGGGAGCTTTAACGAACTGAATATATACTTAATATTGAGCATGGAAAAGAGATTTTGGTTTTGAGGAGAAGAGAAACGGGAGATTTTTTGAGCGAGAGTTAAATCGTTTGATTTTATCCAAGCCGGTTTAGCATAAGCGGCCGGAATTTCATAGCCTATTTCATTTAAAATGGTGGAAATTTTCGCGCTTCTAAACGGATCTCCTCCACCAAAGCCATCCATAAAATAAGGGCCGATTTCGGACGCGAGAGTTGGAAAATTATAATCTTGATTGTCTAACACATCGTAAAATTTAAATTCTTGATACATTTCGGGAGGATAAAATCTATAAAATCTGAATTTTTCATAATTTGGCTGGTTTTTTAAAAAAGCGACAGTTCGAGGATTGTTTTCTATTAAACCGCGAGATGTAAAATTATAATAATTCTGCCAAATTAAAACTAAATTTAATATGGATATCGCCACGGCTAAAATTTTGAATCTGTTTAAATTTATATAATTTTTTTGGTAGAGAACAAAAATAACCGCGCCCACTAAAATAAAAATAAAGGAAATCAAAAAGCGATAATTAAAAAGCGAAAAACTGCGAGTTGTATCATAAAAAACTTTCTCAATCACCGCGTGATAATGTTCAATCGGAAGTTTTTTGCCGGCAGAATAATTCCTGTCAAAATAATTTATTATTGATTTCAAAATGCTTGAACTCCAAAATTTAAAAACGACATTGACCGCTAAAATAAAAATAAAATTAACAGCCGCAAAAATACCGAGGCCTTTTACAAGATTTCTAAACCATCGCGATTCTTTAATATCCTTTAAGTAATCCAAACCGTAAGCGGAAAGTATTGAAAGTGAAAAAAACGCCAGCGTATACCAATGAAAAGGCGCCCGAAAGCGATTAAATAACGGTAAAAATTGTGTCCATTGGAATATCGGTAAAAACCAAAGCCGCATTGAAAAAGCGAACAGAAAAAGACCGGTCCAGAAAATGATATTCCTATCTTTTCGCCACAGAAAGAATCCGATCAGGGCCAAAATTAAAGGTGTAAAGCCGATGTAAAGATTGGCTATACCGCTTAAAAATGAAATACTGCCGAATCCCGGCAACTGAATAAAGGGATAAAAAAATCTTAAAATATCGCCAATCTTCAAATAATCGTAAAACACCGAAGCGCTAACCGCTTCTCCTCTTAGGGTATGCGGCAGGTAATTTAAAACCGGTAAAAGCCAAAAACTTGCTAAAACCGCTCCCGAAAGGACAATTAAAATATAACTTCGCAATGCCCGGCCTAAAAATTTCTTGTCTAAAAAAATAGCCCATGATAAGCCAGCAATAAAAGTATAAAAAACAACATTAGTGAAACTGTTGACCAAACCAAAAGTTGCAATTAAAATCCCAAAAAATAAATAGGAATAATAACTTCTGTTCAACGTTTCAATGTTATGCAATTTTAAAATTATTCCGAAAAAAAGCGGAATAAATAAATAAAGACTGCTTAAAATCGGAATGGCTCCGTACTGAATATTGTTAAAAGAAAGCGCCCAGGCAAATCCGGCCAAAATTGAAGCCAAAATTGATAATTTTAAGTTTCTTGAAAACCAATACATTGCTAGGCCTCCGAATAAAAAATGAAAAAAGGCCAGCCAATTATAAGCTAAAATATAATCAAAAAAACGAAAAAGAAAAAGTCCGATAGGATTAAATAGTCCTATTTGCGTGAGATATACCGGAAAGCCGGCCATATAATTTGACCACCATAGTTCTATGCGGCCTTCTCTTAAGCTGTTACCGAAATCTTTATAGAAGTTATATCCCGTTAGATGTGCATAACTATCGTTAAAAATATTTTTACCGCTCAAAATAGGCCAAAAAAGCAAAGATAGTCCAATAAAAAACAAAAAAAATATCAGGAGTCCCCTTGTGATTTTTGTGTTAATAATCATTGCTATATACTATAATACAGGCATAATAAAAACAATGTTAAAGTCAAAATTTAATTATCTAATTGACCGCGGAACCGCGCTTTTTGGCATTGATATGAAATATTTCGTTTCCGGCGGTTTTTGGACGGCTTTTAATCAACTTATCAACGGACTCCTATCTTTTCTTTTGGTCATCGTTTTCGCCAACCTTCTGCCAAAAGAAACTTACGGCGTCTATACTTATCTTTTATCATTGGCCGGTTTTTTTACCGTATTTACCCTAAGCGGAATGAGTACTGCCGTTTTACAAGCCGTGGCATCCGGCAACAATGGAATTTTAAAGTCCTCGGTAAAATATCAGATAAAATGGAATTTCGTAATGACAGCGGCCCTTTTTGGGCTAGCCGGATACTACTTCTGGCAATATAACTACACTTTCGCTATTTCTCTTCTAATTTTGGGAGTCGCTTCTCCCCTGACAAACGCGCTTAATACTTACGGCGCTTTTTTAATCGGCAAGAAAAATTTCAAACTTGACAGCTTGTTCAGCTCTTTTTCTGTTTTAGTTTATTCGCTGGGCATGATCGCGGCAATTTTGGTAAGCAAAGAAGTGTGGTGGCTTATCTTAGTTTATTCCCTCACCACTTTAGTAACCAATATATTTTTTTATTTTAAAACCCTGCGCATTTACAACCCGCCGGAAACTGAATCGCCGGAAACGATTAAATATGGCTGGCAGCTTACTTTTATCGGATTTATCAGCCCCATAGTCGGCCAGATAGACAAAATTGTTCTAGGCAGCTTTTGGGGGCCGGCAGAACTTGCCGTATATTTTTTGGCGCGCGCCATACCCGACCGCGCTTATCTATATATTAAAGAGCTAATCAGTGTCGGCCTTCCAAAATTGGCTGAAAGAACAATTGAAGATATTAACGCTGTTTTTTATAAACGAATTTTACAGGGGCTGGCGATAGGAATACTTGCCGCGGGAGCTTACATATTAATAAGTCCTCTACTCTTTAAATATTTATTGCCTCAATACCTGGAATCGGTGCGTTATTCGCAAATTTTGTCTTTAGTTTTTATTTTTGCCGCTCCGGCAAGATACATCGGCTCTTTGTTCACTATAAAAAAAATGGTTCGCCCGGTTGTTATTGCCAACCTGATAGCCAATACATTCAAAATAATTTTATATGTTGTCCTTGGCATCTGGAGCGGCATTATGGGACTAATAATAACGGAATTAATTTTCCAAGCCGTTGGACTTATTATAAATATCGCGCTATGGAAATCCGAAATTAAATCCATTGACGCTTAAATAAGCGTATAAAAAACATGATTAAAAATTGTAGCGTTGAAAGCCCTTACCAAATTTCTAAAAGCGTTTCACCGCCGAGGCCGGCTTTTTTAGCTTCTTTACCGGTCATTAAACCTTTCGAAGTTGAAATTATGGAGATGCCATAGCCGCTTTTTACCTGTTTTATTTTATCGGCTTTAACGTAAAAACGCTGGCCCGGTTTACTGACTCTTTTAATTTCATTTATCGCCGCCGGATATTTTAAATCTATTTCAAGATATTTACTTCCTTTTTTGTCAGATTTTTTCAGCTCTTCAATATAACCCTCTTTTTTTAAAATTTTGGCTATTTCTAATTTTATTTTTGACAACGGCATAATAACCGATTTATGTTCGGCTTTTTGCGCGTTTCTTATTCTTGTTAACATGTCGCTAATAGGATCAGTCATATTTTTTTACCATGAGGATTTTTTAATTCCCGGAATTTCGCCGCGCCGGGCTGATTCCCTAAAACATATCCGACAAAGGCCGAAGTCCCTTATAAAGCCGCGGCGGCGGCCGCATCTAAAACAACGCCTGATGACTCTGGTTATAAATTTTGGTTTTTTTATTGATCTTGCTATTTGGGACTTCTTTGCCATGATTTTTATTTGATAGGGAAACCAAGCGCTTTATACAAAGCAATGGCTTCTGTTTTATTTTTGGCTTTAACGACCAAAGTTATCTCAAACCCAAAAATATTTTTAACTTCCTCCCCAGAAACTTCAGAAAATACAATATGTTCTTTTATTCCTATTGTCAAGTTGTTGTTTTTATCTAGCGACTTAGCGCTAATGCCCCGAAAATCACGAGTTCGAGGTAGAGCGATATTTATTAGGCGAGAAATAAAATCATGCATTCTAGAACCACGTAAAGTAACCATTGCCCCGATAGTCACGCCTTCTCGAGTTTTGAAATTGGCTATTGATTTTTTAGCCAGCGTGACTTTTAGTTTTTGGCCGGTTATTAATCCGAGATCGCGGAGCGCGATCTCTAAAAATTTTTCATCTTTAAGAGCCCGTCCGAGACCAATATTAACAACAACTTTTTGCAAGTTAGGCAATGCTAAAATATTTTTTATTCCCAGTTCTTTCCGCAAAATTGCTATTATCTTTTTTTCCATAATTTTTTTATATTTCCGAACCGCACTTTTTACAAACCCTGACTTTTTTAACTGCCTCGCCGTCAGGCGGGTTATTTAAAATTTTATAGCCCGCGCGAACCGGCTTTCCGCAATTTTTACAAATTAACATAACCGATGAAACCGATATAGGCCGAGGCGTTTCAATTTTTTCTCCCTTTTTGCCGCCAGTTTTCGGTTTTTGATGTTTTTTCTTTAAATTAATATTCTCAACAATAATAAGTTGCTCTTGGGGGAAAGCTTTAATTACCTTTCCTTTTTTTCCTTTCTCTTTGCCTCCTATTATTATTACATTGTCGCCTTTTTTAATACGCATAAATTTACAACACTTCCGGCGCTAAAGAAATTAATTTTATAAACCCCCTGTCGCGGAGTTCCCTGGCAACGGGACCGAAAATACGATTGCCTTTTGGTTCTAAACCGTCAACTATCACTGCCGCGTTATCGTCAAAACGAATATAACTGCCGTCAGAACGCCGATAGGCCTTTTTTTGGCGAACAATGACAGCTCTAATGACATCTTTTTTCTTTACTTCTTTGCGTGGTTCGGCTACTTGAACCGAAGCTACTACAGTATCGCCAAGCTGGGCGTAACGGCGCCGGGTGCCTCCTAAAATTTTAAAAACTCGTATTGTTTTGGCGCCGGTATTATCGGCAACTTTTAAAATTGTTCTTGGTTGTATCATATTTTTTTTATTACCGCAAAACTTTTATCCTTGGACAGCGGTCTTGTTTCTTTTATTAAAACTTTATCACCAATATGAAATTCGCCCTTCTCATCATGAGCTTTATATTTTTTGCTGGATTTATAATAACGGCCGTAGCGCGGATGTTTTTTAAAATCATCCACTCTTACAACAACCGTTTTATTCATTTTGTCGGAAATAACTGTTCCTTTTAATATTTTAGCCATAAATTTATTTTAATGAAAAGAAAATAAAATTTTAAAATTTTTATTTTCTTTTCATTAAAATTATTCTTTACTGATAAATTTTGTTTTTAGCGGCAATTTATAAGCGGCGCGTTTCATAGCTTCCTGCGCCAAATCTTTTGAAACACCATCCATTTCAAAAAGAACGCGGCCCGGTTTTACAGGAATTACATAATGGCTGACACTGCCTTTGCCGCCCCCCATTGGGGTCTCGGCTCCTTTACGGGTAATCGGCTTGTCCGGAAAAATTCTTATCCATATTTTTCCGCCGCGAGCCACATATCGCGTCATTGCCCGGCGAGCCGCTTCAATTTGGCGAGCCGTAAGCCAGGCCCTCCCTAGTGATTTTAAACCATAACTGCCAAAAGCCAACGCAACACCGCGAGTTTCAATACCGCTGAATCTTCGGCGGCCTTTATGCCATTTTCTATGTTTTACTTTTTTTGGAATTAACATAATTAAAATACCTCGCCTTTATAAATCCAAACCTTTATACCTATTTTCCCGTATATGGTTAAGGCCTCTTCTTGAGCGTAGTTAATATTAGCTCGAATGGTCTGAAGCGGCACCTTTCCTTTACTAAGCCATTCTCGCCGCGCCATTTCACTGCCGTCAAGCCGGCCGGCTAAAGCAATTCTGGCGCCTAAAACTCCTTTTTGCGCCATCATTCTTTCTAGGGCGCCTTTAATTGTTCGGCGAAAAGGGATCCTTCTTTCCAAGTCCGAAGCAATGTTTTGGGCCACAATTTTAGCTTCTGTCTCCGAGTTTTTTATCTCGTTTACGGCAAGTTTAAATTCCCATTTTCCTTCTCCATAACGGGACTTTTCCCTTAATTTTTTAATTATCGCTTCTATTTTTTTCTTTAAATCAGTAAGACCGGTGCCACCGCGGCCGATAATCAAACCCGGCTTGGCCGTATTTACAATCACCGTAATGGAGTCGCCGGAACGTTCAATTTCCACTTCTCCCAAACCGGAACGGTTATATAATTTTTTTAAAAATTCGCGAATCCGAAGATCTTCTTCCAGAAAATACCGATAAAACTTTTTTGAAAGCCATCGCGATTTCCAATTGAAGATTACGCCGAGTCGAAAATTTGTTGGATGAATTTTGTTTCCCATATTATCCTATTGCTTTTCTCCTAAATATTTTTCTGGTAAAATCGCCTAATTTTCTTGCCGGTTTGATTTCTTTTGGCGCTTCCCTTTTGGGAGTCATTGCGATTTCTTTCGGCAGTTCCGCCTTTGGAGTGATGACTTTGCTTATTTTTTTCTTAGATTTTTTAATTCCCGGCATTATTTTTTCTTCCAAAATCAGCGTTATATGGCTCGTTTTTTTATGGATGGCGCCAGCCCGGCCGAAAGCCCGGGGCCGAAATCTTTTTAGTTTTTGGCCTTCATCAACAAAAATATTCGCAATATATAGATTTTCTGAAGACAAATTAAAATTATTTGCCGCCGAGGATACCGCTGATTTCAAAAGTTTTAAAATTGGCAGAGCCGCTTTTTTGCTTTGAAATTTTAACTGAGCTTGCGCCGATGTCACCAATGATTTTTTAATAAGATTGGCAACTAATCTTACTTTTCTCGGCGCTATTCTTAAATTGTTCAAATGAAATTTGTACTCCATATTTTTATTTTGCCGCAGGCGGAGCGGCTTTTGCTTTTTCGGTTTCCGCGGCTTTCATTTCAAGTTCTTTTTGTATCTTGCCGCCGTGGCGAACAAATTTTCTGGTGAAAGAAAATTCGCCCAGCTTATGGCCGACCATTTCTTCAATTACAGTAACCGGAATATGAATCTTGCCATTGTGAACGCCAAAAGTAAACCCCACCATCTCCGGAGAAATCATAGAATCGCGCGACCAAGTTTTAACAACCGTCCTGTCGCCGGCTTTTAATTTGCTTATTTTCTTGAGTAATTTTGGATCAACCCAAGGCCCTTTTTTTATTGATCGGCTCATTTTTTTCGTCTTCTAATAATAAACGCGTTGGATCGATTTTTTTTCTTCCTGGTTTTTCGGCCGCCTGTAATTTTGCCCCATTTGGTTTTCGGACGCCGCGTGCCTCTTAGCGCCCGGCCTTCGCCGCCGCCGTATGGATGATCTACTGGATTCATCGCCGAAGCCCTTACTGTCGGCCTAATGCCCAGCCAGCGGGAACGGCCGGCTTTGCCGATAGTTATAGCGTTTCTTTCGGTATTGGACAATACGCCTATAGAAGCGTACCCCCTGTCTAAAACTTTTCTAATTTCAGATGACGGCAAAAGAAGATGAGTGTGGCCGCCTTCTTGGGCCATAACTTGAACCGAATTGCCGGCCGACCTAGCCAACTGGCCCCCTTTTCCGGGGAAAAACTCAACGTTATGAATGAAAGCGCCAACCGGAATATTTTTAAGCATTAAACGATTACCAATGGTTAAAGGAGCATTTTCTGAAGCGATAACAACGCTTCCAACCTTGAGATCTTTGGGAGCTAAAATATATCTTTTTTCACCGTCTTTGTAAACAATTAAAGCAATGAAAGCAGTGCGATTGGGATCGTACTCAATTGAAACCACCCGACCCGAAATATTATATTTATTCTGTTTAAAATCAATAAGCCGGTAAAGCTGCTTATGACCGCCTCCATGATGCCGCACGGTGATACGGCCCCTGTTATTTCGGGCCGAAGTTTTTTTTCTTCCAAACGTCAAACTTTTTTCAGGATAAGATTTGGTTAAAACGGAAAAATCAACGCCGGTCATTTGGCGCCTTCCTTCAGATGTTGGTTTGTAAATTTTTATTGGCATTGTTTTGTGTTTTTCATATTACTTATTTTATTTCTATACTCTGTCCTGTCGCCAAAGTTACAATGGCTTTTTTGTAGCCGCTTTTAAACCCTTTGGTTTTCCCCACTCGCCTGGCTTTTCTTGGGATATTAACAATATTTACGGCAACGACTTTAACATTGTAATTTTTACCGACTGCTTTGGCAACCTCAATTTTATTGGCGGAAGAAGTAATTTTAAAAATGTATTTATTTAAACTTTGGCCGGACACGGCTTTTTCGGTAGCAAGCGGAGAAAGCAAAATATCTGATTTTAAAACCGCGGTTGATTTTTTTGTTTCGGACTCAAATTTACTCTCTTCTTTTTTATTTTCTTTAACCTCGGCTGACCGCCGCGCGGGCTTTGTAGAGGTGGAAGTTTTTTTAAACAGTTTATTAATTAAAGACATGTTATTTAATGTATTTCTTATTTAAATACTCAATGCCTTCTTTGGTAAGTATCAGATATTGATATTTTAAAACATCCAAAATATTCAGATTATTTATATTGATAATTTCTAAGTTTGGCAAGTTTTTGGAAGCTCGTTTAACATTTTCATTGGGTTCCGATATAACAAGCAAAGCATTTTTTATTTGGGAAAAGTTTAACATTACTTTTGCCATTTCTTTGGTTTTTGGGGCAGACAACTTTAAATCTTCTAAAATCAATATTTCGTTATCTTTCGCTTTGCCTGAAAGCGCCGTGATTAACGCTTTTTGGGCCATTTTTTTATTTATTTTCAATTTAAAATTTCTTTCGCTTGTCGGGCCGAAAGTAACGCCGCCGCCTTTCCATAGTGGTGAGCGGATTGAGCCGTGGCGGGCCCGGCCGGTGCCTTTTTGACGCCAAGGTTTGCGACCGCCGCCTCTGACTTCGCTTCTATCTTTGGTTGAAGCCAAAACCGGTCTTTGATTCGCGAAAGCAACTCTCACCGCTTGATGAACTAAATCATCATTCCATGGTAACCCAAAAATGGCTTCATTAAGCTCTATTTCAGACATCTCTTTTCCTTCCTGATTATATACTTTAAAACTTGACATAATTTGAAAAATATGATAGAATGTTAGTATAAAATAAGTTGTTTGTCAATCTAAACCCATAACCGTTCGAAATCCCCAAAGGAGGGATAGAAAATGCCACCTCGACGACGACCAGTTCTGCCTGTTCCACCAGTTCCTCTGGTTACTCCAACGCCTCCAGTTCCTCCGCCGCCCGTTCCGCCTGCGCCCGCACCGATTCCTGCCGCGCCTCCCGCGCTTCCCGCGCCGGCTCCAGCTCCTGCTCGGCGTTTCTCCGCCGCTCTGTTCTGGGCGATCGTAGGTGCCCTGATCGTGCTGTTCGTGGCCAACCTCGCCGGATACGGTCCGGCGATCGTGCGTCACGAGCGCGTGCGAGTAGTTCTGCCGCCTTCTTCGCGGCAGGCAGTACAGCCCGCGCAGACGGCGCGTCGCATCGCGGATCCCAAGCCGCGAGTGACGGCTCTCCCGACGCCTCAGGTCGGGACTCCGACCTCGCCTCCAGCGAGCGTCGGAGCCGCACCAGCAGCGCCAACACCGTCAGTGGCAGCCCCCGCGCCGGCACAGCGGGTGAACGTTGACATCAACATCAACGTCAACGTCCGCGCGCCGCAACCGGCAGTGCTAGTCCCGCCACCGACGCCGGTTCCAACCTACCATGAAGAGGTGGTATGTGACCGTTACCAGGGTTGCACCCACTTCTGGGTGGACCCGCCGGCGCCTCTGCCTCCGGTGTCTCCTCCGACTCGACAGGATCCCGTCCAGGCGCCATAACGGGCGCCAAGGAGAAGACAGATGAAAACGCTCCTCCTCACGCTGTTTGTGATGGTGGCGACCGCAGGATGCGGCGCCACCATCACTTTCCAGCCGGTGACCGATGGATACTATTCGCCACCACCGCCAGTGGTGTACTATCACCGCTACTACCAGTATGGTAGATGGATCCATCATCCTGGCCACTACCATGGCGTACTGGTATGCAGCAGATACCAAGGATGCACATGGCGGTAGTTCCTTCCGTTCTTCGGTCGCCTTCGGCGACCACCCCCCGCGTCCCCCACCCTTCGCAAGAAGGGTGCGGGGACGGGGGTGTTTCTTTTTTTAATAAACTAACTATAAAACACTAAAATCTAATTTTGAAGAACTCTCGGAGCGATTTTGGCTAGCCGAGTTAAAAGCTCTGCTTTTAACGAAGGTGAGGTCGGTCGCCTGTGGCGACCGCAAAATCGCGAGAGTGAGCGCGGCGAGCCGCAGGAGCGAGCCGACGCGTTTCGGAAAAATTAGATTTTAGTGTTTTATTTTTCCTCAATCATTACTAAAGTTCCTCTTCTTCCCGGCACCGCCCCCTTTAAGGCGATTAAATTATTTTCGCTATCAACTTCAACTATTTCCAAATTTTTCACCGTTATTCTGTCGCCGCCCATCCGGCCTGCCATTCTCTTTCCTTTAAAAACATGCTCCGGAAAAGAAGAGCCGATGGAACCGGGCGCCCGGTGGCGGTCTTTCTGGCCGTGACTTTTTGGCCCGCCGTGGAAACCGTGTCTTTTTACCACCCCTTGAAATCCCTTACCTTTGGAAATTGCGACAACATTTACTTTGTCGCCAGGCGCAAAAACAGAAACATCAATTTTATCGCCGTTATTTAATTTTGAATCTTCAACGCGAAATTCTCTTAACCACCTTAAATTATCCAGATTTTTTAAATGGCCGCGCTGCGGTTTTTTTCCGCCCAAGGCGGATCCGCCTCTGGCGGAAATATTTTTTTCTTTCTTTGTATCGAATCCAACCTGAATTGCGGTATAGCCATCTCCATCTTTGGTTTTAATTTGAGTAACAAAATTCGGCCCGCTTTCTATTAAAGTTACGGGAATTACTTTATCTTCTTTAAACACTTGTGTCATTCCTAATTTTTTTCCTAAAATAAACTTCATGTTTTTTTCTTAAACTAAACGCCCCCGCCAAGGCGGGGGCGTTTAGTTTCTACACCTATACCCCTTGCCCTTACATTTTTATTTCAATATCCACCCCGGCCGGCAAATTAAGGTTCATCAAAGCGTCAATGGTTTTGGCGCTGGGACTGATAATATCTATCAAGCGCTTGTGAACCCGCATTTCATACTGGTCGCGGCTGTTTTTATGGACAAAAGTGGAAGAATTAACCGTGTATTTTTTAATTTCGGTCGGCATTGGAATGGGGCCGATCACTTCGGCTCCCTGCCGCTCGGCAGTGTCCACAATCTGGCGCGCCGAAGAATCAATGATTTTATTGTCATAAGCCCTGATCCTTATCCTGATTCTTTGTTTTATTTCCTCTTTTTCTTTTTTCTTAACTTCTTTTTTCTTAACCATTTCCTTTTTAAAAAGAACAACTTTATTTTCTACTACTTGCTGTCCGCTAATTATTATTTATTTATTTTAGTAACCACTCCGGCTCCGACCGTTTTGCCGCCTTCCCGAATAGCAAATCTTTGCTGTTCTTCAAGAGCCACCGGCGCGATCAGCTTAACGCTGAATTTCACCGTATCCCCGGGCATTACCATTTCAACGCCGGCCGGCAAAACCACCTCGCCGGTAACATCGGTAGTACGGATGTAAAACTGCGGCTTGTAATTGCTAAAAAAAGGAGTATGCCGCCCGCCTTCTTCTTTCGTTAAAATATAGACCTCGGAATCAAACTCGGTGTGAGGAGTTACCGAACCAGGCTTGGCAATAACCTGGCCGCGCTCAACATCTTCTTTTTTAAGGCCTCTTAATAGAATCCCCGCGTTATCGCCGGCTCGGCCTTCATCAAGCGACTTATTAAACATTTCAATGCCGGTAACCACCGTTTTTTGATTTGGCTTCAAACCTACAACATCCACTTCTTCATTTACTTTAACTACTCCTCTTTCAATTCTGCCGGTTACCACTGTGCCTCTGCCTTCAATAGAAAAAATATCTTCAATCGGCATCAAAAACGGTTTGTCAATTTCGCGAACCGGTTCGGGAATGTTTTCGTCAAGCGCTTTAATAAGCTCTAAAATCGGCTTGGCCGCTTCGTCATCGGGAGAATTGGCTTCCAAGGCCTTTAAAGCCGAGCCGCGGATTACCGGAATTGTGTCACCGGGAAACTTGTATTTTGTCAAAAGTTCGCGGATTTCAGCTTCAACCAAATCAACAAGTTCGGGGTCGGAAACCATGTCTACTTTATTTAAAAACACCACAATTGCCGGAACGCCGACTTGGCGCGCCAAAAGAATATGTTCCCTGGTTTGAGGCATCGGGCCGTCGGTTGCCGCCACCACTAAAACGGCGCCATCCATTTGAGCCGCGCCGGTAATCATGTTCTTGATATAGTCCTGGTGGCCCGGAGCATCGATATGGGCATAATGCCGCTTCTCCGACTCGTATTCGGAGTGATGCAATTGAATCGTAATGCCGCGCGCTTTTTCTTCCGGCGCCTTGTCAATGTCGCCAACCGTTTCGGCTTTTTTCGCCAAGCCCTTCATGTGAAGGATTTTGGTAATCGCCGCCGTTAACGTGGTTTTCCCATGGTCAACATGGCCGATAGTGCCGACATTGACGTGGGGTTTTGTCCGTTCAAATTTTTCTGCCATATTTTTTTTAAAAATGAATTATTTAATAATGAAATTTTTTAACTAAAAATATGAGCTATCCCGCCGAAGTCCGCCAAAGGCGAGACGAAGGCGGATGCCATACATTAGCTTAATCTATTTAACACGCAAATCTTATTTTAGTCAATATATAAAAATCTGTCAACTATTTGTATTTGTCTATGTTGGTGCATAAAAAATTAACGCACTCACTAAACAATTGGAACGGAACGCGTTAATTTTTTCTATCCGCATTTGTATCCTCGAGGAAAGATATGCGGATAAATCAACTAAAAATCTTTTTCGATTAAATTGGACTGACGTAAAATGGATCTGAAAGTGCCAAGCGGAATTTCTTTGCGATTTGCCGGAACAATTACTGTCCGGCTGGGTTTGCCAAATTTTTTAAATTTTACATGGCTTCCTCTTTGGGAAATATAAACAAAGCCCTTACTTTGAAGGACTTTGATAATATGTTCGGAAGAATGAAGCTTAGGCATACTGAAGCTGGTGTCTTACTATTGCCGGCTTTTCAACTACTGCGATTTTAGATGTATCTTTATCCTCAAAATACAATTCCAATGCTTCTTCTAAATTATTCAGAGCTTCTTTTTTTGTTTTGCCAAAACTGGAAATATCCACGTTTAAACACTGGGCAACATAGTATTTGCCCTCTTTCCAAACTACATTTTGTAAATATGTTTTTTTCATATTTTTAATATAATATATAATCTTTATTAAGATTATATATTAATAATTACTGATAAGTCAATACTCAAAAATCTGTCAATACATGAAAAAACGTTTTGCCTATTGTATCATAACTTGCCTATAGGGAAATTGTGGTGCGAAATCAAATATATAGAAAATTAACGCATTCATTGAATGATCGTTCACAAAATGCGTTAATTTTATTTTTGTGTAATTTAATATTGTCCCTAGACCGCATAAGATCTCTTAAGATGGCTTATGCGGTCAACAACTTATCCGCATATCCGACCTCGAGGATAGATATGCGGACAAAAAGAATAGCCGCAAATTGCGGCTTAATTTTTAATTGAATTTTCTTTATCTCAGTTACTTCAATTTCTCGTATTCAGTCCAGCAATAGTCCTTGCCGATTTCCATTTCTTTTGCGTTCTCAAGCCAGTTTGCGGTCCCCCATTTGTAATAATCGGTTTCATCAATTTCTACCCGCTTATCATTGTCAAGAATTTTATAAGCAAAGGGCCCAAATCTATTAGGAAAAACCCCCAACAAATAACTCTGAAACAATTTCACGTCCACAACTTTATAACATTTTTTGACTTCTTTTACCGGCACTTCTGTAGTACAAGCCCCAAGCGCAATAATAGTAAATAGAGCCAAAGCCGCCGTACTGATTTTCTTCATTTTCCACCCTCACTTTTTTGAAAAGGTACAAAAAATATAAGTGGCTACATAATATAACTAATAAGGTAATTCGTCAAGGCCGAGGTCTTCTAAGGTAACGTCGCCGGCGTCGGCGAAGTTAATATCGGCAAGTTCCGCCGAGGCCTCTCTAAAATTCATTTCTTCAACCATTGCCACGCCGATCCCGACGCTTTGGTCGGGATCCCGACCTCCGACTTCGGATCGGAGCGTCGGGATGGGATTTTTGGTGATGGATTCCATCGCAACGGGTTCCGGGTTTTTTTCAAATATCGTTTCTTCTTTTTGAGATTCTTGCCCGCCTAAATTTCTTTCGGAAACTTTGGCGGGTGAAAGATTTGAGATTTGCCTGCCCGCCGAAGCCTCGGCGTAGGCGGGAGATTTGCTCCGGAGGAGCTCGTATTCCTCCATTGTCAAAACAACGCCGATCGGTTTTCCATCTTCAATTAAAAGGCACTTTCCGCCTTCATTTAAAAATTGTTTTATTATTTCGTACATAATTTTACTTTTTTCCTGCAATAATTAATTCGGCCACATTATTGGGCACCTCCTCGTAGCGGTCAAATTCCATTGTATAGTTGGCGCGGCCCTGGCTCATGGAACGCAGTTTGGTGGCATATCCGAACATTTCCGAAAGCGGTACAAACGCGTCTATTACCTTCATCATCGCCCGTTCCGACATTTTTTCAATTTTCCCGCGCTTGCTGTTTAGGTCGCCGGTAATGTCGCCGAAAAATTGTTCCGGCGCGATTACTTCAATTTTCATTATCGGTTCAAGTAATACCACATTAGCGCGCCTGGCTGCTTCCTGCAAGGCGATGGAACCGGCAATTTTAAAAGCCGCTTCCGAAGAGTCCACTTCGTGATAAGAACCGTCGTAAAGAGCCGCTTTCATGTCGACTATCGGGAAACCCGCTTTAACCCCTTTTTCCATCGCTTCTTTTATGCCTTTTAGAGCGGCCGGAATAAACTCCTGTGGAATAATACCTCCTTTAATTTCATTTATAAATTCAAAACCGCTGCCTCGTTCGCCGGGCTCAACTCTAATCCAAACATGGCCATATTGTCCCCGGCCGCCTGATTGGCGTATATATTTTCCTTCGGCTTCGGCAACTTTTTTAATTGTTTCTTTATAAGCCACCTGCGGCCGACCAACATTCACGCTAACTTTAAATTCTCTAAACATCCGGTCAACGATAATTTCGAGGTGCAGTTCTCCCATGCCGGAAATAATGGTTTCGCCGGTTTCAAAATCGGTTTTAATTCTGAAAGTAGGGTCTTCTTCCGACAATCGCTTCAGAGCCATGCCCATTTTTTCCTGATCGGCTTTGGTCTTTGGCTCAATTTTTTGGGAAATAACCGGTTCCGGAAAAATAATCTGTTCCAATATTATCGGCTGTTTTTCGTCTGAAAGCGTGTCGCCGGTGGTAGTGTTTTTTAGCCCCACGGCGGCGCCGATTTCGCCGGCTTTAATTTCGTCGATTTCTTCTCTATCATTGGCATGCATCAATAAAATCCGGCCAAGACGTTCTTTTAAGTCCTTAGTGGAATTTAAAACATAAGAGCCCTTAGCGAGTTTGCCGGAGTAAACCCTAAAATAAGTGAGAGAGCCGACATATGGGTCGGTTGCGATTTTAAAAGCTAAAGCGGCAAAGGGTTCGTTTTCGTCGGGTCGGCGGAAAATTTCAGCGCCGGTTTTAAGTTCATGGCCTTTGGTCGGCGGCAAATCGAGCGGACTGGGCAAATAATCAACAACACCGTCAAGCATCAGTTGAACGCCCTTGTTTTTTAAAGCCGAACCGCAAAAAACCGGAACTAATTTTCCGGCTATAGAGGCATTTCTTAAACCGCGCCTAATTTCATCCACAGAAATTTTGGTTCCCTCAAGATAACGCTCCATCAACCCATCGTCGCTTTCAACAATTCTTTCAATTAAATATTTGCGGGCCTTGGCGGTTTCTTCTTTTAAATTTTCCGGAATATCCGTAAATTCCACTTTCTCGCCGTGTTCTCCTAAAAAATCAACTTTTTTTTCTAGAACTAAATCAATAACGCCTTCAAATTTTTCTTCAATGCCGACTGGTAAATTCAAAGGGACAGCATTTAAAGTAAGGCGTTCGCGAATTGACGCCAAACTTTTTTCAAAAGAAGCTCCCATCCGGTCAAGTTTATTGATAAAGCAAATACGCGGCACGCCGTATTTGTCGGCCTGATGCCATACGGTTTCCGATTGCGGTTCCACACCGGCTACGCCGTCAAAAACCACCACCGCGCCGTCTAAAACCCTAAGCGAGCGTTGAACTTCAACGGTAAAATCAATGTGGCCCGGGGTATCTATAATATTGATGCGGCACTCGCGTTCGCTGTCGCCGCTGAAATGGGTTGGTGTCCAAAATGTTGTCGTGGCCGCTGCCGTAATAGTAATGCCACGCTCCCGTTCCTGTTCCATCCAATCCATAATTGCCGCGCCCTCGTGAACTTCGCCAATCTTGTGGGATATGCCGGTATAAAACAAAACGCGCTCGGAAACAGTGGTCTTCCCGGCGTCGATATGCGCAATAATGCCAATGTTGCGCACCCTTTCAATTGGATAATGTTTTTTTTCTACCATGAAAAATGCGCGAATGCTCTATTCGCTTCGGCCATTCTGTGCGTGTCTAATTTTTTCTTTACGGCCGCGCCTTCATTATTGCTAGCCAGAATAAATTCTTCCGCCAGCTTGGCGGCCATCGGCTTTCCTTTTTTTGTGTTGGCCGCTTTAATAATCCAGCGAAAAGCCAGTTGAATTTTCCGATCGGCCCTCACCGGCTGGGGCACCTGGTAGTTAGCGCCGCCTATCCGGCGCGATTTAACTTCAAGCGACGGAGAAATGTTTTTTATCGCACGCTCAAAAAGCTCCAGCGGATTGTTTTTGGTTTTTTCTTTTATAATATCAAAAGATTTATAAACCACTTTTTGGGCAATGGATTTTTTCCCTTGGCGCATTATGTAATTTATAAACCTGCCCACAAGCGGGTTTTGATACTGATAATCCGGAGTATTAACTTTTTTTATTTTTGTTGCTCTACGCATGGATATTATGGAGAAGAAAATAAAATTTTAAAATTGCTTAGCCCCATCCCGCTTCGCGGGACGGCACGCCCCCACCTACAATTTTAAAATCTTATTTTCTTCTCCTTTATTTTATTTAGGTTTTTTGGCTCCATATTTACTTCTTTGTTGTTTTCTGCCTTCAACCCCGGCAAAATCCAAAACGCCGCGAACGATATGGTAGCGAACGCCCGGTAAATCTTTTACTCTTCCGCCGCGAATCATTACAACCGAATGTTCCTGCAGATTGTGACCAACGCCGGGAATATAAGCCGTAACTTCTTTGCCGTTGGTAAGCCGCACCCGAGCCACTTTTCTTAAAGCCGAGTTTGGTTTTTTGGGAGTGGTGGTAAAAACTTTAACGCAAACACCGCGCTTAAAAGGAGACGGCGAAAAAATCGGCCGATTTTTAATGACGTTAAAATAATATTGCAAAGCCGGTGACTTGGTCTTGCTTTTTTTCCGCCGCCGCGGTTTTTTTATTAATTGGTGAATCGTCGGCATAACTTCCCTAATTTAACCGCATCTCGTCATTTTGTCAATAACAAAAAACTCTCTCCTTGTCTTTTTAAACTGTCATAAAAAGAAAAAGCCCATGTCTGGGCATAAAAAATTATTTAACCGACCATCCAAATATAAAAAGTAATTTTCCATTCCGTGCCAACTTTTTTCATAAGAAAAAGAAGAGCGTCGCGCGGAGCATAATTTAATCCAACGCCAACCATTACGAGTGCGTTTTTTGAATCCATTATCATATCTTTCAGTCCAACTATCTCATTTATATTTTGGGGAGAAATTCTTTTTTTAAGATTCTTTGGTTCTGTCGGTAAAAATTGATATCCCAGCGCCGTAGGATTTCCGTGTCCTAAAGATTCTACGCTTCCATGATCTTGAATAAGCCACATTGTCAGTGTTTTTCGAAGCCACAAATCAAGATCAAAACTTTCTTTATCCGGGACTTCAAATACTTCTTTGATTTTATTTGAGAAATCCTCGCTTTTATCAAAGTACAGAAGTGCATGATCAATATTCTGATCTACAAGCCAGGTCTGCAGAAAGGCGTTAAATGTCTCTATCGCCTCTTCGGGCACTGCTTGGCTTTGAGCAAAGGATAGTGCCGGAATCGCAAGCAGTAGAATAAAGATTGCGCTCGAAAGAACTTGTTTCATTATTTTACCCTCTTGCTTTAGAAAATAAAGTAATTTAATAATAATACCTATATTAACCAACTAAAAGCAACATCTATCCGTTTCTGTAACCGCATAAATCATCTCGAGAGATCTTATGCGGTCAATTTTATATTTTTAAACTTTAATATATCCGCATATGCAACCTCGAGGATATATGTGCAGACAAATAATTTCTCAAAATATTTTTTGCACCCTATATTTTAAGAAAGTTTTAAATCAAAAATTCGGCGCAAATCCCCCTCTCTCTTGTCTAAAGATTCAACGATACAATAATTCACGTAACGACCAATTGATAAAAATTCGCAAATAAAATCAATTTCATCGCGACAGTCGTAAGGATAAATAAAAACACTTTCCTGCAAAGGATAAAAACCGAGATCTTTTAACTTTGTCGAAAAGACCTGGCGTTCTCTTCGCTTTTCGTTTGGAATATCAAAAATAATCAGATGCCATTTCTTATCCCATTTTTTTAATCTAGGCAATTGTAGATTGTCATAGTCAAAATTTTTAACTAATTGCTTGCCACTGGCGGTAATTTTTATATATAACTTATCACCCTTTTCTATTAATTCCACCAACCTTTTTTGATTTAGTCGTCGTATTGCCTCGTAAATTCGTTTGCGATCAATTTTACCCCAATTTTTCCGCCATTTAATTAATGGTTTTAGCATTTGAGGCAGGTTAGGCAAAAAAAATGAAGATAAAATAATTGGTCCAACAGCTAACATAAATAAAACCTCTCTTGTTAATGATTTTCCTCTGAAACGCATAATTTCATTATGTGGTTAATATTTGTTATTTATTATATGAACTATATGATAAACTAAATAATTCAGCCGCACAAGCCATCTCGAGAGATCTTATGCGGTCAGACGATAATTGTTATTACTATTAAAAAACAATATAATAGATATTAATGTATAAACCGATTGTTTTGGTAATTTTAGACGGATATGGGCGGGGACCGGAAAACGCGGCTAATGCTATTTTTAAAGCAAAAAAACCTAATATAGATTTTATTGAAAAAAATTTCCCGATGACCAATCTTCAGGCATCGGGAATTGCCGTTGGCCTTCCTTGGGGAGAAGAAGGCAATTCCGAAGTCGGCCATTTAAATCTCGGGTCGGGCCGGATTGTTTATCAATATCTTACCCGAATAACTTTCGCCATCCGCGATGGCTCGTTTTTACAAAATCAGGAATTGCTCTCGACCGCCCAGCACGTTAAAAAAAATAATTCGGCGCTTCATATCATGGGACTTTTGGGCCAAGGCAATGTCCATAGCTACATTGATCATCTTTACGCCATATTGGATTTCGCTAAAAATGAAAAATTGGAGCATGTTTTTATTCACGCCTTTACCGACGGCCGCGATTCGCCTCCTCAAAATTCGCTAAGTTTTTACGGGAAAATCAAAAATAAACTGGATCGGGATTATCCTTTCGTCAAAATAGTTGATTTAATCGGCCGGTACTGGGCGATGGATCGCGACAATAACTGGGACAGAACCGAAAAAACTTATCGTCTGCTTGCCGAAAGCATAGGTGAAACCGCCAGCAGTATTGAAAGCGCCATTAAATTAGATTATGATAAAAATTTAACCGATGAGTTTGTTGAACCGAAAATTATAGAAAGCGAGCCGATTAAAGACAATGACGCAGTGATATTCATAAACTTTAGAGAAGACAGCGTGCGGCAATTAACCGAAGCTTTCGTTTTAGAAAATTTTGACAAGTTTAAAAGAAAACAAATCAATAATCTCTATTTCGCGACCATGACTCGCTACGATAAAGATCTGCCGCTTCATGTCTTATTTGAACCGCTAAATGTTGATAATCCCCTGGTCAAAATAATTTCCGACGCCGGAAAATTTCAAATGCATGTTGCCGAAACGGAAAAATACGCTCACGTAACTTATTTTTTTAATGGCGGCATTGAGGCCTCATTCCCTAATGAAGACCGATTGCTGATACCAACTCAACACGATTATAACTTTGCCGAAAATCCGGCAATGTCCGCTCCCGAAATAACTAAAAATGTAATTGAAAGCATAGAATCCAAAAAATACGATTTTATCGTTATTAACTACGCCAATGCCGACATGATCGGCCATACCGGCGATTTTAAAGCCACCGTCAAAGCAATTGAAATTATAGACGATAAAATAGGGCAAATTATGGAAGCGGTGCTTAAAATTGGCGGGATCTTAATTATCACCGCCGATCACGGCAATGCCGATGAAAAAATCGATCTTCTAACCGGAACGCCGCTAACGGAACATTCCGCCAATTCAATACCGTTTTATTTGATTGGCAATGATTTTAAGAACGAGAAATCCCAAGAAGAAGTTGAGATTGGAAAATTGGAGGTGAGCGGCATTTTGGCGGATGTGGCGCCGACAATTTTGGAACTGATGGAATTGCCGCAACCGCCGGAAATGACCGGAAAAAGCTTGCTGAAAATACTTGATAAAAAGTGATTTTTGTGTTATTTTAAGCGCAAATTTTGATAATGTCCTCGTGGTGAAACGGATATCACGACTGGCTTCGGACCAGTTATTGGGGGTTCGAATCCTCCCGAGGACGCAAAAATAAATACGCCTCCATAGCTTAATGGCAAAGCTGCAGACTCTTAATCTGTAGATCTAGGTCCGATTCCTAGTGGAGGCATAAAATTTGACTTATTATTTAGATTACTGTATAAAGTAATTAATTTTTGTTTTGGTCTTTTATAAATGAAAAGGAGCTGGCAAGATGGACGATATGGGTTATGGTGATCTTAGTTATAATTATAATGATGATTTTGATAGAGGATTTGTTCAAATGAAATGTGACAAGGAAGATTGCGATTATAGACTCCCTCATTATCATTGCCAAATTTGCGTTATGCAAGTTAACAGCGATGAGCTCCGCCGCGATTATCACCCCTGCTGCTCGAAAGAATGTATTAAGATTTGGAATCAGCAATATCAATATCCGCCATTTTAATAAAAATGTAAGGAGAAAACAAAATGGCAAAACAGAAACTGGTTGTAATCAAAACGTCCTTTCCTACAGTTGAGGAAGTAAGAAAAAAGTTTGGTGTTTCCAAAAAGAAAGCTAAACAAATTGAAAAAATAATGGATGAAATTTTTAAAAAAAATAAAGGATAAGGAGAACGCCGATGCCATATATTGAACAAGATCATAGAAAATTACTTGAAGAAGATTTAACTTGTTTAGCGAATAAAATTTGCGATATCTACCAAACGACAAGATTTCGTTCGCTTGCCTATAAATACGTTTGTTTAAAATTAGGAATTAAAGTTTTGCCGCAAAGACGTTACGCTGCGCTTTCAGCAGTTCGCGCCATATATAGCGATGCCAGTTTTGAATGGCAGCGCCGCCTGAAAATCAAACCGAAAAAATTTAAAGATGCCGCTTGCCCGATATTCCCGCCGGTAAATGATATGATAAAAAATTTATCGGAAAAAATAATCAGCATAGCAGCTCAAAGTCAGGAACCTCACCTTGCCTGGCAGGGGCTTCTAAATTATTCAATTACTGTTTTGGGTTTAAAAATTTTAGGCAATAACAAAAATAAAGAGTTTTCGTCTCTTATCGCCGGAGTATTAGAATACCTGCACAATCATTTTTATGAAGTTGAAATGGCTGTTTACGAAAACGAACAGATTATAAAAAATGGCGATGTTTTTTAATAAATCCCGAATTGCTTTCGGGATTTTAATTTTATAGTATTAAGTTATTGGTGGGGTGGCAGAGCGGTTTAATGCGCCGGTCTCGAAAACCGGTTGAGGAGAAATCCTCTCGTGAGTTCAAATCTCACCCCCACCGCCAGTTGGGATTTTAACTATTTGACAAAAAATTTTATAACGTCCATTATATCCATAAATAAATTTAGCCCCTTAAAAACAAGGAGGATCTGGTGACTAAGAGTGAACGAAGGACTTTATTGGCTTTTATTGGCAAAACAATGGTCATTTTAATCGCTTTTGTAATCAGCGGTTGCGCCTCAATAGGTAGTGTTACCCAAAAAGATAATTATAAATTTGAAACAACCGGACTTTTTATAAAGCCCTGCCAAGAAAGGGCGGATCTTGAAAAATCAAATCAGAAA
>Ga0209542_10006479_pt1 | contig 22758 bp, 28 predicted proteins | sample RifCSPhighO2_01_FD_184028 | JGI IMG/M metagenome (GOLD analysis project Ga0209542, IMG submission 184028) | Soil microbial communities from Rifle, Colorado - Rifle CSP2_plank highO2_0.1 (SPAdes) (version 2) | ecosystem: Environmental > Terrestrial > Deep subsurface > Rock core/Sediment ... | reverse complement strand
AGTTAGAGAGCGATTTTAGCTTGTCTAAAACATACTGCTCTGCTATTAATCGACGGCACATCTTCCGATGCGACCGCTGATACATCCTCCATCGTAAGTACGCAAACACTATCTCTTCACCTCACATCCACCGCTCGGAATAAACCCCATAACCTCATCAACATCCGCTTTCAACAGATGTGCAATTTTCTTCGCAACGTCCGAAGTCTTCAATCGCCCAGGTACAAGTATAATAAAAGTAGCCGTCTGCTTCTTCACCGCCTCAACACCGCCCCCAATAACACGTCCATCAGCAAAACCGATTGCAATTTCAAGTAGCGGACTATTATACTTTTTCTCACCATACACCATAAACGATCCTTTCGGCATGTACTCCCCCGATTTTGCTTTCTTCGACACTTGCTCAGGTAACACATGAAAAACATCTACCGTCGTTACACCACTTTTCCAAGCTTTTGAGTATGACGCAGTAGCCTGAGCAACCTCAGCAATCGTAGCAGTCCCAGCAGATTGCCCCTTTTTTACAACAAAGAATGGACTGCCCGGAATATCCGCATGAAACACAAAATCGTCCGATTCTACATGGAGTTTCACAACAACCTCGTTAGACGTCGCATCTCGCCCACCAATGCACAAAAATCCTTCAGAACTAAAGAACCAATGAAATTTTTCGTACCATTCTTTCTTGCGCTGCGTCTGCGATTTATGATGTTCAACGTCAAGTTTATCCAGAATGGATTGTTTCTCCTTTTCCAGCAGCATCAGTTTCTGCTTCGTCTTCTCGATCGCCGTAAGCGTTCCTTCTATCTTCTTGCGCGCATGCTTCGCTTTATCATAGTAACGAGCAGCATTCTTTTCCACGCTTTCTTCAAGATAGATGTCTAATAGCATAAGAAACAAGAATAAATGAGACTATAAAAGGTTAATGGGTAATTAGTTAGCGACATAAATAACGCATAAACTTTTGCGTAAAAATATGTCGTTGCCAAAAGTTCTCCAATGCTTCCTGCATCGCATCTATTGTTTTGAAATACTGTGACTTCGTCACAGCGTTTTTCGTTACTTTCCAGCAAGTTTCGATCGGATTGAGTTCTGGCGAATACGGCGGTATGTGCTCGACAACAATCCAGTCGCTATATTCTTCGAGCAAACTTTTAACGCAATCAGTTTTATGAAATCCTGCATTATCGAGGATAAGGACATACTTTTTGCTTGGGTCGAGCCAAGCAAATAAATCACGCAGAAAGTGACGAAATATTAGACTATTTTGTGAATCATAAAAACCATAACGAAATTTATGTGAGCTCGTAAGAGCTCCAAAAACAATAAGTTTTTTGTTGCTCCAAAAAAACGCTCTTTTAGGTTTTTCACCTCTGAAAAACCAGATTCTTTTGTAGCTTGTTTGCAGTTGAAAACTAGCCTCATCAATCGAGACTAATTCATAACCCACATACTGCGATTGAAGTTTTTTTTAAACTCATCACGGAACGAATCAACTTTGTTTTGATCGTGTCGTAGATGTTGTGGTCGTGGTGTAATAAGAGAAAAGCCAAGCTTGTGCATTATTCGCTCTACGTGACGAAGCGAATATGTTTCACCAATTTCTCGGTGAATTATTTGCGATATTTGTTTTGTGCTTACTGAACAATATTCATTGTTCACCTCTTTAATTTTTGCAGAAATTGTGTCTTTCAATCGGATAATATTCTGTTTTGTAAGGTTCGTCGGTCTGCCGGTACGAGGCAGATTTTTGAGCGTGCCTTTGCTCTTGTACTTTGCAAGAAGCCTGCTGACCGATGCTTGGCTACAGCCAAGCAATTCAGCAATTTCTTGCTGAGTTTTTCCTTTGTTGCTCCATTTGATGATTAATTTGCGTTCGTTTAGCGATAACATGGGTACCAGAAAAGAAGAGCTTATTTATATACGTTTCTTTTGTCGCTAACTAAATATAGATAAAAATAGAGGCGGAATGTTACCCCAGCTGCTTAATTAAAAGTTAAGGAGAAATAGTAACGAACGCCAAACAAAATTTACGTGTCACAGTCCCGAATAGTCTCAAACGAAAGAGATTGTTCCGTACAAACGATCTTCTGATCATACAGAGTAATCTCAGGAGTCAATCGAACTTGACGTATATCGCCAAACTTTGCAAAATCATACGGCACATACTTCAACACCGTACCAAGTCGATCCACTGAAGATTCAGGAACATCTCCGTTTAATATATCATTTGCTCCAATAATACGAATCTTAAGAGCCTCTATAGGCAATTGCCGCCCATTCTCAACGATAAAAAAGAGCTGACTTTTCGCTCGGTCAATACAAAGCTGTGGTTTACCGTTAAGCGAAACAACATTCATGCCAATGTCAACCGCACACTGAGCCGCAACTTCAATCTGTGCTCGACCGAAGTTCATGACCACAACACCAAGTCCAACTGCTAAAACAACAAGCATAAGTGTCGCAAGAAGTGGAGTCATCCCCTTTTTTGAAGCCATAATAAAAACAAAGTAACAACAGCTTAAAAAGATTGCGCTCGTGATCCCGTCCGTGCGTAATAAGTCGAGCCGTATAAAGTACAATGTTGTCCTCCGTGGCGCGCTGAAGCTCTCCGCAGAGAGCGTAAGAGGGCGCACGCATGCGACCGTCGCTGCCATGGAGGAGGACAACATTGTAAATAAAATCTAATTAGACTAATTACATACTCATGTCCAAAGGTTTAAAAGTATCGTTCAAATAAGAATAAAGATGTCCGACATGACTGAGCAGCAGCGGGAGATGATGGAAAAGCTCCAAAAAATGTCGCCCGAAGAGCTCAAAGAATTTCAAAAGAAACAATGCATATTCTGCCAGATTATGAGCGGAAAAATCCCCGCAAAAAAAGTATATGAAGACGAAAAAGTGTGTGCTGTTCTTGACATTAATCCTGCAAACCGCGGCCATGTGCTGCTCATGCCCAGAGAACACCATGCTATTATGCCCCAAATCTCTGACGAAGAAATAAAGCATCTCGGCATTATCACAAAAAAGTTATCGCACGCTGTTCTAAAAGCGCTGAAATCAGAAGGTACAACGATATTCATTGCAAATGGCGCAGCCGCCGGCCAGCGCGCACAACATTTCATGATACACATAATACCACGTGAAGCGCACGATGGATTTCCCACTATACCTCAACATCAAATGAGCAACTCAGACGTATCAGCAATGCGCGAAAAGATACAGAAAACAATAAACAAAATGCTTGGAATCGAACACAAAAAACAAGACAAGCACAACAAAGAAGAGAAACATAACAAGCAAGAATCACATCATACAAAAGACAGCCATACAGATGATGCCCATGAGAACCATGAAGAACAACATGTTGAACACAAAGAACATCATGATGACCATAAACACAACGAAAAACACAAGCAAGATCACGAAGTAAAAACAAAGCAAAAGAAACAAGCACCAAAGAAATCAAAACCAGAAACCAAACCAAAAGAGCAAAGCGACGTCTCACTCGACGATATCGCAAGCCTCTTCAAGTAGACCATGACTGAATGTGAATTTTGCGGAATAGTGAATGGAGAGTTCGAGAGCGAAGAGATTTATCAAGATGATAAAGTAATAGCAGTTCTCCACCTCAAACCCACCGTACCCGGCCACATATTACTTTTTACAAAAAAACATTATCCGATAGTTGAGGAAGTCCCAGATGACATTTGTAGCCACATGCTCGCAATAGCAAACAAGCTGAGCACAGCAATTTTCGAAAGCATCGCATGCCACGGCACAAATATTATCATCGAAAATGGCACCGCGGCCGGACAAGCAATACCTCATGTTTCCGTCCATATAATCCCTCGAAACGAAAACGACAAAGTAAACCTCGAATGGCAACCAAAGAAATTAAGCAACGACGAAATGGACATAGTTCATGCACAATTACTCGCAAAAACAGAATTGATTAGTCACGAACCAGAACATAAAGAGCAAGAACATGGACAAGACTCTCACGACAACAACGATCACGGAAACAAAAAAACCGGACACGACAAACACGATTCAAAAGTCCAAAAAACCGAGAACTACAAATACAAACAGTTGAGAAGAATACCGTAGTCCTAATAATAAAGAGAAATGAGATGAATATCTATTTAGTTTACATAATCAGACCATCGGGGAGCAAAACGACGTCGTCGTGTTGCTTGTCCCAATTCGCTGATTAAGAATAGTTAATAATTTCTCACGTATTAGTTCAATTAGATTAAATAAACATAAACCAACAAACAGACAAACCCAAAGAAGAAACTAGGCACAAACGGTATTCCTTCTTTGATTAATATCGTCGAAACTTTCCCTCGTGCATGCAATTTCTTCAGCAACCCAATCTGTTCCCTTGTGACACCCGTGCCATGCGCCTGAACAACAACGTTGCCAGCAACACGAATCGAATCAGCAATCCAATCACCCTCAGTCAAGTTAACAGGTAAAACTCGCTTGTAAAACGCAATTTTTTCAACCGATCGCACAAAAATCCACAAATGAAATCCAACCGACGGAAAAAATGCAACTGCAATCGAAAGAGGAAGTAACTCCAGAGGCAAATAAAATGAAAAGACAGCAAGTGCACCCGAAAAAATCAATAGTAATCGTCCATAAAACCGAAACGGTGTATACTCTTTAACAAATTCCTTGCTGACGCGCGAAAAATGTTTGATAGACAATACAATAATCCAAAGTAATCCATATCCAGCACCCGCAAACAACGAAAAAAGAAAGTAAAGCGCAACAAGCGGAATCGTCTGAAATGACAACTCAAACCCAATAATCGCACCAACCCCCATCAAGAGCTTGCTATCCCCCCCACCCCATTGACCCGAGTAGTAAAACAAACATCCGAGTAAAAAGAAAACCGTAAAACCAGCAATCCCTTCAGCTAAAATCCACCAATTCCATGTATCAACCGAAAACAACAACCGTAAACCCAATGCAGACCCCAACAACGCATAACTCAACCAATCCGCTACTTCCCGTGTCTTCCAGTCGTGATAGGACGCAACAGCAAGCGCAACAAACGCAATACTGTATAATAGTATCTGAACGTCAATCACCATAGAGAAAAAAGAACGATTTGGAATATATAAACGTTAGGAAAACCTTTTTATAATAAGTTTACATCCCACAGAAAACCAATTCCGAGGTGGTTAGAAATGTCTCATTATATATGTACCGGAGATTGTGAAGGAGTATCAGCACAGCAGAAGAACTGCGGCGCAGAAAGTTGCTCAAAAGTCAATCAACCCTTGCTCAGGTGTAACTGCAAGGATAAAGCACATAAACTAGCATTAAAGTGATTTGCCATGCAAGGGACTGAGCAGAGCGATGCCCATGTATTTTGGTACTCGCGAGGTACCGAACGCGAGTAGCAAACTGCAGTTTGCGTAAAGCTTTTGCGAACGCAAAAGGTTTGCACACAAGTTGGCGTTAAAGTAAGCGAATAACAGATACTATAGAGTTGATTCCACCATTATCTCAAAAACACTCGGTTTTTGAGTATTAAGAAATCGTATTTCTTATAGCTGATTAATAGGTAATTGTAATAATTGGTAAACCATAAGCCACACGACAAACCCATATAAGCCTGAAATTCTAAACATTTAAATACAACCTCATTTCACTCAAATCAACCAGTGATTTATGACGCCAAGTGGCGGAATGAGGGGGCAATTCTAGCTCCGGAGATACTATGTCACAAGACCAAACCGATAAAGTGCTTGAAGCTATTGAAGTAGCGCGAACATCAGGAAAATTAAGAAAAGGCTCAAACGAAGTTACCAAAGCAATTGAGCGCGGACAAGCAAAGCTTGTTGCAATCGCACAAGACGTCCAACCAAAAGAAATTATTATGCACATCCCATTGTTATGCAAAGAAAAAGGTATTCCATGCTACGAAGTCCCAACAAAAGACAACCTCGGAGCAAGTGCAGGATTACAAGTCGGCACAGCAGCAATCGCAATCGTCCAGGAAGGCGAAGCAAAGAAAATAATTGAATCATTAAAGAAGTAAAATGGCAGACGAAAAACCACAAGCGGAAGAGAGACAAAAGCCCCAGGACAAAAAAAACCAGAAGAAGGGCGAAGTCGTCGAAGAAGCAAAAGGCGAAATTAATTTTTCACAGGCAATTCCAGCAAAAGTCAAAGAAATAGTCGGTCGAACCGGCATGCGTGGGGAAGCACTTCAAGTCCGCTGCCAGATATTAGATGGTCGAGACAAAAACAAAACAATCCGCAGAAACGTCAAAGGACCAGTAAGAATTGGCGATACATTAATGTTAACAGAAACAGAAATCGAAGCACAAAAATTAACACACGGAAGGCGAGGATAAAATGGTACGCTGTTCATTTTGCGAGCATCCAATGGCTCCCGGAACGGGAAAGTTGTATGTAAAGAAAGAAGGCAAAGTATTATATTTTTGTAGCCGCAAGTGTGAAAAGTATTCCGTGAAACATGGAAGAAAAGCAGTGAAGTTAAAATGGACACATGCTTCACAAAGAACAAGGATAAAAAAAGAGTGAGATAATGAAAGAAAAAACATTAGTTCTTATCAAGCCCGACGGCGTTCAACGCGCATTGATCGGCGAAATAGTTAGTCGTTTTGAAACAGTTGGTTTAAAAATCATTGCCATGAAAATGGTATACGCTTCAAAAGAATTAGCAGGAAAACATTACGCTGACGACGAAGAATGGTTAAAGAGCGTCGGCGAAAAAGCTGCAAAAGCAGCACAAGAACGCGGCGACAAGCTGAAAGAAACGCCCATCGAATTCGGACGAAAAATCCGCAACCAATTAATGGATTATGTGGCAATGAGCCCGATCGTTGCTCTTGTGTTAGAAGGCCATAATGCTGTTTTAACTGTCCGTAAAATCATCGGTTCAACCAGCCCCGAACATGCACAACCAGGCACAATTCGTGGCGATTACAGCCATGAAACATACGTGTTAGCAGACACAAAAGGACGCCCAATCCAAAATTTAATTCATGCATCAGGTTCCGTAAGTGAAGCAGCACGTGAAATCACAGTATGGTTCACACCAAAAGAATTGCATTCATATATGCGCGTTGACGAAAGTTTAATGTATCGTTAGCAATAGTGTCTAGGTAGTCAAAGAATTCTCCTCCGTGGCGCGGATGGAGCACGACGCATCGTGCGGAATAGGGCACGCAGTGCGTGACCGTCCGCCGCCAATGAGGAGGAGAATTCTTTGAAAATAAGAGAATCAGAAAAATACGTTCAACAACATGGCAACCGACGAAAAAATCATTGAAAAGATTGTACGCTTAATGAGCAAGCAGGAAAATATTCGTAACATAGGTACAAGTGCACACATCCATCACGGTAAAACAGCATTCTCCGATAACTTAATTGCAGCAGCAGGTATGATGTCACAACAACTTGCAGGCGACGCGTTATTATTAAATTTTAGACAAGATGAAATCGACCGTTGCATGACGATTGACTCAGCAAACGTTTCAATGGTCCACAAACGTGATGACCAAGAATACTTAATAAATCTCATCGATACACCAGGTCACGTTGATTTCGGCGGCGACGTCACCCGCGCAATGCGTGCTATCGACGGTACAGTCTTACTTGTGTGTGCATCTGAAGGTATTATGCCGCAGACAGAAACAGTCCTCAAGCAGGGACTCAAGGAACGTGTCAAACCAATCCTGTTCATCAATAAAGTAGACAGACTCATCACAGAATTAAAACTTACTCCAGAACAAATCCAAGAACGATTTATCAAAATTATCATGCAGGTCAATCAGTTGATCCGAGAAATTGCCGAACCAGCATACGGTGAAAAATGGCAAGTGAACGTTGCAGATGGTAGCGTCGCATTTGGTTCAGCACGCGAAAACTGGGCATTAAGCATCCCATACATGAAGAAAAAAGGTGTCTCATTCAAAGATATAGTCGACATTTATCATAAATATGAAGGCAAAGAACGCGAGAATAAACTGTTCGAAAAAGCACCATTATTTGAAGTCATTTTAGATATGACAATTAAGCATATGCCAAATCCAATTGAAGCACAGAAATATCGTATTCAAAAAATCTGGCACGGTGAAGTCGAAAGTGAATTAGGAAAATCATTGCTTACCTGCGACCCAGCAGGAAAACCAGCATTTGTCGTTACAAAAATCGTAATAGAACCATTAGTAGGCGAAGTTGCATACGGACGATTATTCTCAGGCACCATAGAACGTGGAATGGAATTACACTTAAATCGCGCAAAACAAAATCAGCGCGTCCAACAAGTGTTCGTCGCAAACGGCGCAAAACGTGAATTAGTCGAACGTGTTCCTTCAGGGAACATCCTTGGCGTTGTAGGTATGAAAGTATGGGTTGGCGAAACACTAACAGCACAGCCCGACACACCATTCGAAGAAATCACACATATTTTCGAACCAGTCATTTCAAAGTCTATTGAACCTGCAAAAGCAAACGAACTGCCGAAATTGATCGAAGTTCTTCGCAAAGTCAGTAAGGAAGACCCAACAATCAAAGTAGAGATTAACGAAGAAACCGGCGAAAACATCATCAGCGGTATGGGCGAATTACACTTAGAAGTCGTCGAAAATCGTATCAGAACAGAACGTGGTATCGACGTCAAAACAGGTTCACCCATTGTCGTTTACCGTGAAGCAATCACACGTGAAAGCACAGAATACGAAGGAAAATCACCAAATAAACACAATAAGTTCTATTTCAAAGTCGAACCAGTTCCACCCGAACTGGCACTAATGATTAAGGGCGACAAAATACCAACCGGTCGATTCAAGAAGAAAGATGAAACATTAATCGAAGGGTTACGCAGCTTAGGCTGGGATGCAAAAGCAGCAAACAAAGTCAAAGCAATTCACAAAGGCAGCGTCTTTATGGAATCCACGCGCGGAGAAGTTCATCTTCCAGAAGTTATTGAAATGGTCATTGATATGTTCGAAGACGTCATGAGCCAAGGTCCATTAGCACGTGAACCATGTGTCAATGTTATGGTCACATTAACCGACGTCAAATTACATGAAGATGCTATCCACAGAGGTCCAGCACAAGTCTATCCAGCAGTTCGCGAAGGTATCCGCGGCGCAATGATGCAAGCCGGTCCTGTGTTATACGAACCATTACAATTACTCCGCATCGAAGCACCAATCGCATTCATGGGAACATTGTCAGGCTTAGTAACATCCAAACGCGGCCAATTAGTCGATATGACACAAGAAGGTTCAGAAACCGTCATCAAGGCAAGAGTCCCCGTCGCAGAAATGTTTGGGTGGAGTTCCGAATTACGCAGCGCAACTGAAGGGAGAGGAAACTTCTCAGTCAACGACCAATCATTCGAAAAATGCCCGAACGAATTACAACCAAGAATCCGTGCACAAATCGTCCAGCGCAAAGGTTTGACTGAAGGACAATTGGGCGCGTAAATATGCGGCGACGAAATGTCGATTCACTTGTTGATAAGATTGTTATTATTGCAGCAGTGAGTGGACTAGCAGGTTGCGTAGCACACTGTGCTTATCAATTTGGAAGCGCAGAGATGCAACGCCAGCGCGCACCAGCTCGTGAACAATACGAACAACGCGGACCAATTCATTCTCAGATGTATGTGCCTGTTGAACGCGTGCAAAACAATCAACCCCAGGACGATGCGCCACGACAGTTAGTGCCGTATTAACGTTCTAACTACAATGTTTTTTTGCTGCCGATGCTGACAGTCACAATTTCGAGTATACCGCCAAAATTTGCACAGTTCCAAATCCTATACGTCCCACGTTATTTTCGCGAGCTTCTGCTCTTGCTACAGCATCTTTCATGATTTGATCATACTGGCTTGCGTATTGCGTTATTGTTTCCTTCATTCCTTTGTTAAACTTCGCATGATCAGACATATCATGTTCAAGATGCCATATCCTGAAACCATCTTCATAATCTCCTTTCTTGAGACTACTTCCCCGATCTAAAAAGTCTACAAAGCACCACTTCCCAGCCCCGATATAATCTAAGTCTGGAATTTTTTCGAGACTATCTCCGTCCTCCAGTGTTTCTGTCAATGCTGCTCGGTCCACTACTGCCGCAAGATCAGTGCTAAATATATTTGCAAGGATAGATTCTAACTCGCATCTATACTTCCCCGCAACCTCGAACACCAAATCATCGAAGTAGACGGCATTACCCAAAGTCAAATCGTCAGTGGAGAGATAATGAGGGCTAAGTTTTTGCGCTGTAGGTAGCAATAAGCGTGCTCTCAATGTATCATGTTGGCTCTGCCAGTTTAAGCTATAATCTTCACCGTGCCACCCCAGTTTCACACCAAGATCATCCGCAAGTTTATCGTAAAAACGTTTGCAAGCGTATAAATCATTAAGGAATTTTTTCTCAGTTTTAATTCCCTTTTCTAGCCTTCTAGTATCCAGCATGATATTATCGTTCATTTCCATCGTCCTATCCCCAAAACCCCATGCGTCTTTGCACATAGTAATTTTAATCACTCACCAATAACAACAGGTAAACTATATCAACATTCTCATCAGAAATCCACCCAAACAAACAAAAATTTAAAAACAAACGCATTTTAGAGCAACATATGCCCAAATTATCAGAACTAGACAGAAAGATCATCTACCAATTAGGCAAAGACGCACGAATAACCTACAAGAAACTAGCGCAAACACTCCACTCCAAAAAAGAGACAGTTGCCTACCACATAAAATATCTCACAGAACAGAACATCATCACCAAATTCGTCCCCGTCATCTCATTAACAAAACTCGGCATCTCATCCGCAAAAATATATGTCAAGATCAAAGGCATCACCGACGACACCACAATCAAAGCACTCGTCGAAAGCAAAGATATCTGCTGGGTGGCTCCGTCGATAGGCCAGTGGGACTTGATGGTCGGCTTCTATTACACCGACATGATCGAGTTCGGGAAGAAAAAACAGTCTATCCTCACCATCCTCAACAAATACATCGAAAGCTACGACATCGTCCTCAACGAAGACGCATTAGTCTTTAACCGCGATTACCTCATCCAGAAAGGAATCGAATACCGCAAACAGTTCATCTTCCACGGAGAAACAAAAGAAACCCAAGTCTCCAAAACCGACAAACAGCTCCTCAGCCTCATCCGCGACAACGGCAGATTTGAAGCAAGAAAAATAGCAGCATCATTAAACCTCGACGCACGAACCGTCATTAATAGAATCAAACAATTAGAAAAGTTAGAAATCATCCAAGGTTACACCGTCTTTCTCGACCTTCAAAAGATCAATGCCCAATTGCACAAAATCTGCATCACATTAGCAAATCACGACAGCAAAGAACTACAGAAACTCATCTCGTTCTTGAAAACCGAACCACGAACACTCCATATAATCAAAACCGTCGCTCCATGGGAATTAGAAGTTGAAATGGAGATGGAATCCATGCCGCAATTATTTGAATATGTCAAAAAGATAAAGAGTAATTTTCCAAATACGATAAAGAGCATCAATACTGTGACAATAGAAAACGAATTAAAGTTGGAGTTTTTCCCATCATAACATTTATATACAAAAGTATACCCAGAGTATACCATGAAAATAACAACAGTAAAAATAACAAACAAGACAAAAATGGAGCTAACTTGTTTCAAGAATAAAAGCGAAAGCTACGACGATGTTATTCAACGCCTCATTCTTCACGAAAAAAGCCTGAAGCAGAGAATTATTGAAGGATACAAAAATGAAGATCTAGAAACGTTCGCAGAGTGGGAACCTGCATCAAAAGAAGTCGATGAAAGAGATGATTAAACGCGGAGACATATGGCTTGTAAATTTAAATCCAACAGTAGGCCACGAAATAAATAAAATACGACCCACAGTAATTATACAAAACGACCAAGGGAACGAATATAGCGCACTTACCATAATCGCACCAATTACCTCAAACATAGATCAAGTATACCCTTTCCAAGTTTTGCTTTCTAGAGGAAACGGCTTAGAAAAAGATTCTAAAGTGCTTCTAAATCAAATACGAACGGTCGACAAAAAAAGATTAGTACGAAGATTAGGAAAAATAGGCAATGAGACACAAGCACAGATCGACGAAGCAATAAAGATAAGTTTAGGATTGATCAATCCAGAATAAGACTACAATTTCCCCTAATTCCCGTAAAAAAACGCAACCTTTATAAATCACCCATAAACACAGAGATACACTCAACAAGGAGGAGGAAATCATAATGGCAAGAGCAAAACCACATATTAATCTAGTATTCATCGGGCATGTAGATCACGGTAAAAGTACAACCGTCGGTCGTTTGTTATTCGACGCAGGTACAGTTGACGAACAAACAATGCGTAAATTAAAGCAAAAAGCAGAAGAAGTAGGGAAGAAGGGTTTCGAATTCGCATTCGTCATGGACAGTTTGAAGGAAGAACAAGAACGTGGCGTCACAATTGACTTATCACACAAGCGATTCGTCACAGCAAAATACGATTTCACCATTATCGACGCACCAGGTCACAAAGACTTTATCAAGAACATGATTACAGGCGCAGCACAAGCTGACGCAGCAGTTCTCGTTGTTTCCGCAAATATCGGCGACGGTATCCAAGCACAGACAAAGGAACATGTTTTCTTAAGTAAGACACTTGGCGTTCAGCAATTGATCGTTGCAGTCAACAAGATGGACATGGCAAAGTACGATCAGAAGCGCTTCGACGAAGTCAAGGCACAAGTTTCAACATTATTGAAAAGTGTAGGATACAAACCAGACACAATTACATTTGTTGCAACAGCATCATACCCTGGCGAAAACATCGTCAAGAAGTCAACAAACATGGCATGGTACACAGGTCCAACGTTATTGGAAGCAATCGATACATTGAAACAACCTTCTAAACCAACAGATTTACCATTACGACTTCCTATCCAGGACGTCTACAACATCACCGGTATCGGTACAGTCCCAGTTGGTCGTGTCGAATCAGGTGTCATGAAAGTAGGCGACAAGATTATCGCAGTACCAGCACGTGAAGGTAATGGTATTGTCGGCGAAATCAAGACAATCGAAATGCATCACGAACAAGTAAACGAAGCTGAACCAGGCGACAACATTGGTTTCAACGTCAGAGGCATCTCAAAGCAAGACATCGCACGCGGCGACGTCATGGGCCACGTTGACAAAGCTCCAACAGTTGCAAGCGAGTTCACAGCACAAATCGTTGTCTTGAACCACCCAAGTGTCATCACGATTGGATATACACCAGTATTCCACATCCACACGGCACAGGTCGCATGTCAGATTGTCGAAATTGTCAAGAAACTCAATCCAGCAACAGGCGAAGTCCTTGCAGAAAAGCCAGACTTTATCAAGAATGGCGACGCTGCAATAGTCAAGGTCAAGCCAATGCAGCCATTAGTTATTGAGAAGCAGAAAGACATTCCACAGTTAGCACGCTTCGCAATCCGCGATTCGGGTCAAACCGTCGCAGCAGGCATGTGTATAGACTTAGTAAAGAAGGAATTAAAGAAGTAAGTCTTTTGACTTATCTTTTTTATTATTATAAACAACAATCACGGTAAACTGAGTTTACCATGAACAAACAATGGCACAAAAAGCACGAATCAAGGTAGCAAGCACCGAAATTGACAAGGTCAACCAGGTATGCTCGTCTATTAAAGAAATCGCCGAAAAGACCGGCGTAGATTTACGTGGTCCAGTACCACTGCCAACCAAACGCTTAAAGATCACCACAAAGAAGAGTCCCGCCTTCGAAGGCAAGAGATCATGGGACCGCTTCGAAATGCGTATCCACAAGCGTTTAATTGACCTTGGCGCAGACGAACGAACGTTACGCCTAGTCATGAGAGTTCCTATTCCAGAAGGTCTCAATATTGAGATCGAAATGATCGATAATTAATAACAACCGGCACGTTTCTAGAAAACCTTAAATCATCACCATTAATTCTACCGCACGTAATGAACCTATTGAAGCGACTTATAACAAAAAGAAAAGTGATATATCCCGTCGAACCAAAAGCCGACATCGCCGAGTTTATCCGATACGTGGGCAGAGGCTACCATTTCGATTCTGCTGGTCTTGAAGTAAGCTGGGAATACAAGCAAGTGCGCGGAACATTCTTCGACAAGGCTGCGGAGTATCTTGAGCAGCGAGGCATTGAAGTTGTGCCTCTTGCATTCCGAAGAACCGAGACGCGCATGAAAGCGCTTGAAGCGATCGACTGCCTAGAAAAAGCAGGAGAAAATTCAGAAACGTTTTTGGAACAGCAAGCAAGAGTATGTGAACATCAGATCGCTGAACATGGGGACATGTATTTCACTGGAGCGAATCTTGAAACATACAGAGAAGCTCTCCAAATATTAAAATCAGGAAAAAAAGAGAGTATAGAAAAAATAAGTACCGCCTGTCATCGTAAACACATGCTCGCACAGGTACGAGAATCAAACCCCCAGTTAATCGTCGTGAACAGCGCCCATGCTGATTATTTGGCGCGTGAGCTTCCCGAATACAGTTAAGCCCTCCTCTTTCGTTCTTCTTTCTGTCGCAGCACAACTTCCGTATGCGGCAACGCAAACTCAATGTGCTTGTCCTTCATTAAAATGTCATAGATCTCTTTAGTAATATCGCTCTGGACTTCTTCAAGCCGCGATGCTGAACTCATATAACGAACAGAAAGAGTGATACCATACGGATGAAAGAACGTTCGCGTGTACGGCTCAGCTGACGTATACTTTATTGTGTGCTTCCGTGTCGCTTTCAGTACCAGATCAATTGCCTTGTCAACATCGCTATCAAACGTAACAACAAATGAAACTTGATTCAAAACATGTTCATTTTTCGCAGTATAATTCGTGATATTTTGCTCGAAAAGAATAGAATTCGGCACAAGTACGATACGCCCAGAATGTTCTTCACCCGCAACAATACCGCCAATTTCTTTGATAGATACGTGCGTCAAATTCGCATCAACAACGTCTCCCCGAACACCTGATAGAATGATACGATCACCAATGTCAAACGGTCGTTTGATGACAATCATGAGCCATGCTGCAATGCCCGTAATAGGCCTCTGAAGAGCAAAACCAAGCGCCGCAGAAAACAACCCCAGTGTAATGCCTAAACCAGTCCACGAACCTGAATAAGAAAGCAGCGCAATGATAAGCGCAAGAACTAAAACAATATACCAAATAACGCGAGAAAATATCTCAATATTAGATATGTGCTTCTTTGTTGTTGCTCGCTGGAGCAGTGCATGTCGTGAACGTTTGATAATCCAATTAAATAAAAGAATTAAAAGCAAAAGAACAACAAGAGTGCGTAACAAAGGGAGCGTATCACCAAATGCACTAAAGTAATCACTAAGAGCCATAATAAACACAAGTGTAACAGAAAATTTAATGGGATGGCATATAGAATTTAAGCAATATAAGAGGAGGTAAATAAAAGGTTTAAAAGGAGAATGAGTCCAAAACAATGATAATGAAAAAAATAATCGTTCTTGGTGACATCGAGATGGGCGCCGGCAACGGCACTGACGATTTTATCGCTGATAAAACTCTGGCAAAACTCATTACAAGTTTAAGCAATCAAAAAAGTACAATAGATCTAGTCTTCAATGGTGACACATTCGACTTTTTAAAATCTCCATATTCAATAAATCCAAAAAAGTACACACGCTACATCACTGCGGAAATCGCACAAAAAAAACTCAGGTTAGTGGCAGATGCACATCCGATCGTGTTCCGAGCTCTAAGAAAATTTGGCGCAAAAAAAGGAAAACGTGTTGTATTCATCCGTGGAAACCACGACCTTGAGATCGCATTTCCCGAAGTACAAGAAAAAATAAAAGAGATGATTGGAAATGTGTACTTTCCTGGATTGGTGTATAAAGAAAAAGATGTATATATCGAGCACGGCCAGCAATACGATGTTGCGAATTACCTTAATCCAAACCATTTATTCATAAAGCATAAAGGTGAAAAAATTCTCAATAATACATTTATATCGTTCGCAATAATCGGTGCATTAATTCCATTAAAAGAGGAAAATCCATTCCTCGAACGAATTAAGCCGTGGCCGATAATTCTTAAAGTGCATCGCCCAATTGGAAAAAAAGTAAATCGAACAATAGCAAAATACATGTTCAAAAGTATATTCTATTATCCACTCCGTTACTATGATGATCCCACGCACATGTTCCCAAAGCAGCTCATATCTGAGTTCATACGTCGTCTTCGCCATACAAACTGGGACTTGGCAGATTATCTCCCGATATTCAAAGAGAAAAAACGCCCACACAAAATAATAGTACTCGGCCACATCCATGATTCACTTATCGAAAAAAATAAAGAACAAATAATCATTCGCCCCGGCACATGGCGTGATGAGTACCTCCTCAAATCAGGAAAACTTATCCCACAAGACAAGCAGTACGTGGAAATCACAGTGAACCATACAACACAGTGGCGTGTGGTAAAAATTGAAAACAGGAGAAACGTACTAAACTTCTACGACGTCGTCAAGAACGAGAAAGAATATATCCAGCTTGTAAAGGAAGAAGAGAATGTAAGCTAAACTAAGTCGAATGCTTCTCAAATACAGACTGTGATGCGCTGCGGAGATAGGGAAGAGCAACAAGCGTTAAAGCCATCATCGTTACCTGACTGATAAGAGATGCAGATTCAGGCGATGTTTCAGTCACTTGAAGCGCATACTGAAATGTTGAACGTCCAGCAACGTAAACAACTTCCATTGCAGCAAAAAGTCCGATATATTCTTTGACAAGTATGCGTGCAGTACTGCGTGAAAATTCTCCAAGCCGTTGAATGTCACGATATGCAAGCTGCGGCAGCAATACTCCCCAATAAGAGATGAGGTCCACAGCCGTCGCAGCCACCGTCATGTCAAACGGTGTATCAAACATATCCTTTCCATAATGAGTAACAAGATACGACGCTCCGATCGCCGCAGCACAGGATATGATATTGCTTAACGTATCGGGACGTTTGGTTTGGTAAGAATGCTCTGATTGGATCTTTTCGTCTAAAGCCATAAAAACACGCCCGCGGCAGGATTTGAACCTGCAAGTCGTGAGACAGCGGTTAGCTCTCTCCTGGTTCGAGATTCGGCACTATTTCCACCGCACTACCAGGTTATGCGACACGGGCGTAAAATGATATGCCCTCAGCTCGCTTAAAAAGCTTTCGTGAACGGACAGTGTCCACGTAAAGGCAGATAGTGCGTCTATACCGATTGTGTGTGCTTCGCAGAATTGAAATAGACGACCTGAGTGAGCTGGCAAGCGAACGAAGTTGAGAAGCGTACTAGGCCTCACACTATCTGCCAACCGTTAATGGACACTGTCCGTGAATGTCTTTTCCCGAAATAACTTCCTCTTTGGTTGTGTATTTGTTTAAGCACACCCCCTCATTGGCGGCGGACGGTCATTTTGTACGCAAAATGCCCTACTTCGCAAACAATTTTACCCCACTTCGTATGGTAAAATTGTCTGCACTCAGTCCGCGCCAACGGGGGCGTGCACTCCATTAGCTGATTTAAGACGCAGAGGCCGAGGGGAACTTTTTATGGGAAAAGACAGACACTGTCCGTGAACGCAACTATTAAAAATCAGAGTCATCAACTCAAATCCCATGGGGTTGTGGGGTAGCTTGGCCATCCTACAACGTTCGGGACGTTGTGACCCCGGTTCGAAAAATTAACGAAAGTCCGGGCAATCCCATGTTTTCAAAACACAACTGTTTCCAAATCACTCAGTTGTCGAGTCAGTTCCTTTGTATAATATGATGCACGAGAATGCAAGAGTGGAAATCCTTTATCATCTAAAACAATCCCATATTTTATATTAGATTGTGCAAACGCTCCAGCTTCGAGAAGTGCTTGCTTTCTCAGGGATTGCAGTTCCCGCTTTACTGCATGTTTATCTACTCCAATAACTGGAGGATCAGGAAAATCTGGCCAGAATTCTCCTTGATAGACTAAGCCAAAAAGTTGGGTTGCAAATTCTGCGGTACACCGGCCAAAATAAGCGCCATGAATTCTGAAGGTATCCTCTGGATGAAATCCGTCGAGGATAGTTTGAAGTCGTTCCGCCTGCGACCTAGATATCTTTCCTGTTTCGGTGTAAGGATATGGAATTGTAGAGATACGCCGATTTTCTGGAATTATTTCACAAGTAAGGCCACTGCTTACTGAAACAGGACTTTGAGAGCCTCGGACAGCGCATAAGATTCTTTCAAGATATTCTTTAGAAGCAGAACTATAATCATTAGGAAATGATGCATGAACAAAAAAATCGTGATGCACAGGTGCTCTCTGAGTAGATGTTCTCCAACTCCAAGGTTCATTTGCATACTGCAGTCCATTCAGCTGCTCGATTGTCTTTGCTGGATAACCTGCAGTATATTCCTCAAGTATTTTCACAAAATCTGTACGCTGACTCATACAAGCCTTTCTTTAGGGTAAATATTTAAATGCTTTGATTTTTAACACTAGAAAGTAGTGAATTTAATACAACAACCCCACCGTAACCCCCTCAATCTGATCCCAGCGAATGCGACCCGGATCGCTATAGAGCTGATTATCCCCGCGCATTATCGCATACCATCCTTCACTGTCATAATTAATTTTAACAACACGATGCACAATGTACTGCCGCGAATATTCCGAAAAATACGCGACAATATCACCCACATGAATATCCGACACATCGTGAGCTTTTACTTCAACTCCATTTGTGAATTCATCTAACACCGGATCCATCGAATTCGTGTTCGCAAAATGAGTAACAAGTGGTTCATCCAATTGCACAGTCAGCGCAGTATCAGCCGTCGTCACATCCTCGTCATGAATCCAGTCTGATGGCGAAAAGCGTTCAACACCGTCTGCAGGAAAAAAAATAATATCGATAGGTGACTCCACAAGCCGTGAATAAACAAAGTATGCTTGAACGGTAAAAAAGAAATTAATGAAGAGAATCAATCCAATAACAGAGTAAATAATTCTACGCTCCATGGATCACCCGAACAATAATATTCCACACAAAAACAAGCGCAACACTGAGAATAATTGAAAATCCATAAAGTAAAAGGCTGTCCAGCAATACAATATGAAAGTTAGAGGATTTTAGCTTCTCACGTATTACCGCTTTCGATAAAATACATCCGCCAATCGCGGAAAATATAAGCGGCACTATCAAGAAAACATCTAACAGCGCAGTAACAAGAAAATAACCAAAAAATTGTCCGCGTGACGCAATCAGATAAAGTACAAGTGTTGCCAGATGTGCCGCTGCAAGAACAATGAGCAATATACCCCCGCCACCATAGAAAAACCCAAATACAAAACCAACCGTCAGTAGAACCAAAACACCCGATAGCAACATCGCAACATCACGATACGCAAACACGTCAACAGGTTGTCCATCAACAAGATTGTCTGTCATGCCATACGAATATTCTTGAACCGTATCCAGCGTTGATAACTGATAAGTAAACGCCTGTTGAAAAAAATCAGGATGCGAGATTAAAACAAGCTGTACTGAGAGCACCGCAAGAAAACATCCAGCAAACATGAAGAGCGCAACTTCAACAACATCACGATGATAATGCAGCACGCGCGAGAGTCTGCGTTTCTGAACAACTTCTAACTCTTCAATTGTGATAAGCTTTCGAAAAAACGGAATGAACAGCAACGTGACAAGCAATGGAAACGTTGTCGATATCGCCTGCGGAAACACGAGTACAGCCGTCAGAAACCCAAAAAGTGTGAGCACAAAAGAGTACAAAACGTAGCTCCCTCTATGCCAGTCGCCTCTTTTCTTGAAAAACAGCTCATCGAGCATGGACAGAATGATTATATTACAGTATATAAACGTTTTTCATCGTGAAAATGACAAAAATGTGTTCAATCACTATTGACAGCGGAGCATAAAGAATTAAAGAAGTATGCGACCCGTTGCTTTATAATTCAGATTATCCGGACAAGAATTGGGAAGAACGTTCTGATAATGAACAGTATCTATGTCTAAGTTACTAAAGAGACCATTAAATCTATTTCTGAATAAGCTAGATAATTCAAAGAGTGTGGATTGTCGAGGAAGATTAATGATTGTTTCAAAACCAGAATCACGATCTCTAATTTCTGTACGAGACCCCTGAAAAGTTTTGCGCAAGATTTCGGTAATATCAGCAAACAGCTGCCGATCAGCAGGACCTGAAAGGTTGATATAAGGACCAGTAGGATGAGTATGTACATAACCAGCGGAGAAAGCTTGATCACCGTGGTTAAAGCTAAACCAGAGAACATATAACGATTTAGAAGAAATACGAAGCTGTTCAAAATCGGAAATAGTAAGAGAATCAAATGAAACATTTTTGTATAAAGCTACTCGTTCGTCAAGACGAGGAGCGTAACGATCAGTAGAACGTGCGGCCTGGATGTCAACAGTTTCTTGAACGGGAAATAATTCAGAGGATAATCGAGGACCATATTCTTCAAGAAGAGCAACAAGACCACGAATATCATGAAGGTGCTGTTGAGTTAAATTTGAGTGAGTCAAGTAATGCAGAATATTTTGAGGAGACACACAAAGATCGTCTCGAATTTTGTCAATTGCAGCACGAGCATTTCGAGGATGATCAACGGATTGACCATAAAGTTCTGCGACAAAGTTAGCAGCCCGAACGCCCGCAATGCCACCATTCCTAAAAAGAAAATGAACATGACTCATAAAGCCCTCAAGTGCATCGTAACCAAAATCGAAAGAGAGCCTAGTATCAACGCCATCCGGAAGCTCGTCTCTCATTTGAACATAAGTAAGTCCATGAACAGTCATGGCTTGGGAAGTAGAAGTGAATATAGTTAGCCCAGGACGCGTAACAACAACATCATCTATAGAATTAAAGATAGGTCCGATCTCTCGATCTCGCCAATTTACCGCAGTAACAGCTTGTTCTGAATTAAGATTATTGCTATGAAGAATAGATTCTTGAACATTAGAATGCATATCCCAGGGAAACATAACAACACCATCGCATGTAGGCAGAACATTTGAAAGATCTAACTCATAACGATTGTCCCTATAGACATAACCGCGCATATCAAAACCAAAGAGAGTCCCTAATTCAGCAAGTTGCTGTCGAAGAAGTTCAGCACGAACAGCAACTCGACCTCGTTCTGCTGATGCACTAAGAAACAAAAGACGATCGTGTAATGCTTCGTTATAGCAGGTAGGAATGAATAAATTATGAGTGCCAGCGCGTTTAAGTGATCCAAATAATTCTTCAAATAATGCAAGCTCACGACCAATGTGAGTAACTTTATCTTCAAAGCTTCCATGACGTTCAGCAATAGATATTATGCTCACAGAGAGTGTTTATCGATGGTAGTTTATAAAAATAGAGGTGAAAAACTGCGAAAGGCAGGATTCGAACCTGCGAACCCACTAAGGGACAAGCTCTTCCACATAAGTCCTGAAGCTTGCGCATTTGGCCACTCTGCCACTCTCGCATGAAAACACACATAAAAATAGCCTATTTAAAAACATTTAGAGTTTTATTTGCCATTTTTTGGAAAACTCTGAATGTGCTCAATAACCACTTATTTAAAAAAAAATAACGTGTGGTTATTAACAGATTGCAGTCCTTAATCATCTGTTTCAGAATGGGATGCCAATGCTCATCAACATGATCAAACAATTGATATGCTCCCGAACTCGAATCCAGCCGTAACGTTGTAATATCTTCAACATCCGCCAGAAACAGCACGTTTACCGTATGCGGCGCATGCAGCCCATCACCAAATTCAGTACTAGATTTATCAAACATCGTCTCATAGGCATTAATCTGTTTCAATTTCTGCGCCACCAAATTCGTCTCATCTTTCAGCTTGCGTCGTGCAGCATCCTCGAGCTTCTCCCCAACAAATACACGCCCACCGGGAACCCACCATTCGCCCTGTAACGGCGGCTGCAAACGTTTGATGAGAAGCAACTTTCTATCATGGCGTATTGCCACATCAACACAAAGAATAGGAACGTTCTTGATAATTTGTTGATAAAGATGCGTTGGAATGTGTGTCATCCAGACCCTCTTGGTAAAATAAATGGAAGTGCATCACGTGAATCATGAACAATAAGTTTTGCGGATTGAGCAACAATAGGATCTTCAGGACAAACCGCAATGCCATATCCAGCCTGCTTCAGTGCCCATCGATCATTTAATCCATCGCCAAAATAAGCAACATTCTTCATTGAAACGCCATGAGCTTCTGCAGCAGTCCGTAAACCATCAGCTTTGAACTGTTCACGATACGGAGTTAATTCCATACGATCAATGGTACCATCGGAACGAAAATGCATGCGATTAGTATGAATTGCAGAGAATGGAATGTCTTTAAGATGAATTTCAACAGCAAAGTCAAGAGTCTCAGAAATGAGAGCTTGTGGAACGCCCGCAGCTGCAACATATTGAAGCGCTTCATATGCGCCTGGAACAAAAACAAGTTCTCGAGCAATAGAATGAAGAACATGTTGACTAATAGATTCGGCTCGAAAGAGTTCCATGGTTATTTCAGTCCAACGCTCATAAGTTAATCTCCCAGCTCGATGCTCCCGTCGAAGTTCATCGCGCAGCGCAATTCCCCCAGAAGTTTTTTTGTATATATTACACCAA
>Ga0209542_10006478_pt1 | contig 22762 bp, 29 predicted proteins | sample RifCSPhighO2_01_FD_184028 | JGI IMG/M metagenome (GOLD analysis project Ga0209542, IMG submission 184028) | Soil microbial communities from Rifle, Colorado - Rifle CSP2_plank highO2_0.1 (SPAdes) (version 2) | ecosystem: Environmental > Terrestrial > Deep subsurface > Rock core/Sediment ... | reverse complement strand
GTGCGGGCATTGTTATTCTGCCGGTTTTTTTCACGGTTTCAATTGTATCGCAATTTTTGAATGAAATCCCCCAAGAATCATAGCCCCTATATTCCAGCTTTTTTAGTCCCGCTAAGGCTTTGAACGGAGCATTATCAAGTGAAACAACTCCAACTATTCCGCACATACTATTAAAGACAACAAAAAGCTTTAAATAAAGCAAAGATACTACTATTATAAGAAAGTTGATACTAGTATGAAAATTATAACGGTGATTTTGTGGATAAACTGACTATTGAGTATAAGCACAGCGAGGTGGAGGTACAGACTAAAGTTTTTGAGAATGCCTCCGAATTAAGGCCGTTAATGAATAAGGATTCCTTAAGAGTTTTTGCAAAACTGCAGGAAAACCCCATGTTCCCTGCCGAAATAGCGAAGGAATTATCTCTTAACGAACAAAAGGTTTACTACTACATAAAACAATTGAAGAATGCGGGTTTGATCCACATTGAAAAAACCGAGGAAAGGAATGGAGCAATGGCAAAGTATTATTCCGCTTCTTTTGATTCTTTTGCAATTCTCCCAAACAAAAGCATTCTTGAAAAAAAGAGGAAAATTCTCAAGCACGAACATCAGGAAAGCGAAGCATCCGAATTCCTTAATGATTTTACAAGAAAAGGAATTTTTTCCGCAAAAATTGTTGTTGGTTCTCCCGATCCCCACGGAACTTTTAAAGGACGAGCGCGGGATGGACATTTAGCTGCCGAGCTTGCAGCATTTTTGGGAGCAAATTGTTCGGGGTTCGAGCTCCCATTGGTTTTTTTGGATACAATGGTTAAGGATTTGAAAAATGAAAATTCTAATTTGGTTATTATTGGCGGTCCTGTGGCAAACAAACTCGCGGAGCAGGCGAATGAATTTCTTCCAATAAAATTTTCTCCCGAGCATGGAACTTGGGCAATAAAATCAACTCTTTCCGGAAAAGAATATTTTGATGATTCAATTGGAATTATTCAAAAAATTCCGCATCCGCATTACAAGGGAAAGTGGATTCTACTTGTTGCGGGAAAAAGAAACACCGGAACAATAGCAGCAATTCTTGCTCTTGCAAAAAAAACAAAAGAGGCTGTGAAACCGAATTCTCACAATAAAGAGGTTTTCGCGCATGTGGTTGAGGGATTGGATTTGGATGGAGATGGTTTGATTGATGAGGTTGAGTTTAAGGAATAAATTCGGCAACCACCTCAGGTGCAAAACAAAAATTGGCATGGAAAACGAAATCCTCGTCAAAGTCCTCTGCTACAACATTTGCGTTTTGATTCAGGAAATCCGTGAGCTAGGCATTAAAGTAAACTTCGATGAAGAAAATAAGGTGGGGTTACATGCCTGAAAAAATGTTTGTCGGGTTGGATGGTTCAGATGGTATTGGTTTTGACCCTGAAATTTCTTCGCATTTCGTATTGGTTGCTGTGTCATGCTCTGATAAAGAAGAAGCAAAAAAAGCTGCACATAGCATTGATGCGCATGGGCCAAAAAGACAACTTTATACTAAATGGAAACTAGCCATAGATGATTTACTTCATTATGATTTGAGGTATTATGTGCTTTTATTTGACAAGACTTCCACATCCGATTCTTTCAAAAAAAACTTTCGAAATCTTCCTACTAGCCAATGGAACACTTCACGTAAGAAGAATGCGATATTTGAAAAATATGCTAAGCAGGGTTGGTTAATACCAGAAACGTGGTTTCGATTCAAAGGTAAGTTTCCTTCCGAATTCAAATTCGATGGGGATTTGAATGGAGCTGTATGGGAATTATGCATGAAGCAGATTAAGACGCACGCGGAGAATCACGTAGGGCTGTGCGATGTTGGAGTTGCTGGAGAAGAAAATCACCTAATCAAAATTGCACACGTTATTGCCACATTTGCTCATAATCAGCTAATTGACGGTTCCACGATTAATGGCGAACCTGAAGTTGTCTTAGCCCTAAAACCAAAAGTATTAGTTTTTACGCTTATTACTGACCCCGAAGTAGGAATGTTTGGCAAAATACCTACGGGATTCACTCCGTGGTAATTGCTGTGCAGAAAACTACCCTGTACAACAAATCACGATTTAGGATATATTAATATGCAAAGCCAAAATCCACCAAATCATTAAATACTACTTTCAGGCTCTAAACTTGAATGAGACTTGAATTAAATGATTTTACCGGCCAACCTTGTAAATCAAGAGTTGCTTACGAGTTTTTGCCAAAAAAAGATGCGCAATTGAACCTTGAACAGGTTGCGAAAAAGCTCAAGGAAAACGAAGTTTACATTGAAATTGAAGCCCCGTATCTTTTGATGCTTAAAGTAAACGGCAAAGATGTTTCTCTTTTCAAAAGCGGGAAAATAATTGTGAAATCCACACAGAATAAAACTAAAGCGCGCAAAATTGCGGAAAAATTGATAATGAAAATGAATTGAATTTCGAAAGAAATAATTCCAAAAATTGATCACTATTGCACATCGGCAGTTGTCACTTTCAATTAAGTCTAAAAACGAAAAATCACTTCTTTTTTCCTACAATCGTCTGAAATGTTAGTTAAAAAAAGGCGAAGGCTTTTATATGGACGATTTGTATGGGTTGCAAAGGAGGTGCTTTAGACATGACAGCTAACCAACAAGTTGGAGGATATGCTTTCATAGTGGGAGCTATCATCGCAATATTGGCCGGTGTTTTAGCCGGATTAGGTCAGTCGGGAGTACTTACAGGAGTGGAAGCCTATATTCCAATTGTCCTTGTGGCACTTGGAGTAGTAGTGGGCTTACTGAACATTAAAGACAAGAATCCGGGAGAATTCCTGATAGCGGCAATCGCATTGATTGCTCTTGCAGGAACAGCGGGCGGACTTCAAGTTATAGATGAAGCCGTTTCACCGGTAGGTTCACTCCTCGTGGGTATAGTCCAGAATTTGGCAGTCTTTGTGGCCCCGGCAGCTTTAATCGTTGCTTTAAAAGCCGTAAAGAACATGGCAGCACAACAAGTGAATTAAAGGTTAAAATTTCGAGAGAAGGGCTTCAGCCCTTTTCTTGAACAACTTTTTTATTTTTTTAATTTTATTTTTAAGCCCTTGAAACAGCCCATTGAGGAACAAACCTAGTTTTTTAACGCTAATTCAACTCAAATCCTAAGAACAAAATTATAGGTTTCTTTCTTTTTGGGTCGGCTTTTTCTTTTTTTGCAAAAGAAAGAAAAAGGTGATTGCAGAGGTGGCTGAGCTTGGTCCAAGGCGCCGGTCTCGAACGGCCTTTTTCCATTCGGAAAAACCCCATGGAAAAAAGTCCGAGGTAACCGGTTCCCGCAAGGGAGCGTGGGTTCGAATCCCACCCTCTGCGCCATAAAAGAAGGCATAAATACAACATACTTATATTACTTAAATAAGGTGATTGGAAATGGTTAACATGACTATGGCCATTAAGGAAAAAACCCATAAAGTGATGAAAAAACACCCAGAAATAAAGTGGACCGAAATAGCAAGGCAGGCAATTGAGAAAAAAGCCACCACAATAGAAATTGAAAAAGATTCATGGAGAAAGTATGCATTAAAGCACGCTTTGGAAGACTGGGATGAGGCGGATGATCTGATTGACTATTGAACAAGGAGAATTAGTCGTTGCGGACATACTTTTTGCGGAGCAGGATTCAAAGAAAAGAAGGCTCGCACTTGTCATCAGCGGAAACAAATACAACAAAACATCGAAAGATATTGTGGTGTTGAAAGTTACCTCAAAAATCAACAACTCACAATATTCAGTCAATCTCACTAATGACTCTACAATCAAAAAGGCACTCAAAAAAGAAAGCATAATAAGAGCGGATTTTCCGGTCACAATTGCAAAGCAGAATATAATCTCAAACCCGGATAAAATAAGCCCGGAAAAACTGGAAGAAACAAAAGCGAAACTCCGAAAATTTTATGAATTATAGAACTGAAAACTATTTGTGCAAATCTCTTTGAGCTTAAATTGCATTACAAACTATTCAATTTTTCGGAAAGCGATTCGAAATCCTTGTAAACAATTCCTTTGAAACCGAGGAGCATTGCGGAAAGAACATTTATTCTTGAATCGTCAATGAAAAGGCATTCACTTGCTTTCAGTTCTGTTTTTTCCAGGAATTTTTTATACGCCCCGGAAAAGGGTTTCATTTCTCCGAGTTCGTGAGAAAGAAATAGTTCTTTGAATGGAGAATAAAGTTTTTGTTTTCTGTATGCTTTTCCCTGCAAAAAATTGGAATTTGAAATGCAATAAAGAGCATATTTTTTTGAAAGCTGTTCGCAAAGGGAATAGAGCTCGAAATTTTTTTCAAAGCGTTTTTCATACTCAGCCTCGACAAAAGCTTTGTACTCTTGCTCTGAAATAAAGGGAAAGACTTTTTTCCAAAAAGCAAAAGGGGAAAAAAAGCCCTTTTGAAAGTTCCAGAGGTTCAAATAGTAATTTGATTCCGCAATCCAGGGGTCTATTCTTTTTATGGAACAAATTTTTTTGAGAATGCGCTTTTCCTGAGCCTCAACAAAGAGACCATTCATGTCGAATACCAATGCTTTTACCATAACAAGAAAACCTGACCCATATACTGATTTTGCCCGATTAATTCTTTGACAGAAAGCAATAAAAACACCAAAACTTGTTCTATTGGAGTGAGCCAAATTGCCGAGAAGGAAAAAACCCAAAATAGCTGAACCCGAAGCAAGGGAAACCCAACCGGTGTATGATATACATGAAGAAATGGCAGATACGGGAAAAGATGTAGAAGAAATAAAGGAAGAGCTAACCGAAACCGGAAAAGAAGTCGAGGAAATAAAAGAAGAATTAACTGAAACAGGAAAGGACGTAGAGGAAATAAAAGAAGAGCTAACCGAAACCGGAAAAGATGTAGATGAAATAAAGGAAGATGTGCATGAGATTCGCGAAGATGTTGAGGAAATAACTAAAACACATAAATCACTCTTGAAAAAAATTCAAACTGAAATTATTCCAAGCCAGTTCAACGCAAACGATGTTGCGCAGCAGATTGTTGGAGCAATTATTCTTTCAAGCCCTCTTGCAGTAACAGCCGAAGTTTGGGGATTGGCACAGGAAATTGATGCGGCGCGATTAATGGTAATAATAGGAATAACACTTTTGTTTGATATTCTGCTTATTTACTTCACTGCTTATAGACATGAAAAAGAAGTGAAAATAATCAACCTTGTTCCGGCAAGGCTTGTTTCAATGTTGTTCATTTCCTATCTTACAGCTGCAACAATGCTTTATGTTTTCGGAGTAATAGGAAATCATATCACAGACCCGGCATGGGCGCTGCGCCTTGTAATATTCATAGGTCTTTTCGCAAATGTCGGAGCAGGAACAGCGGATATTATTAGATAGCGGAAGATCACAAGTTCTTGTATGTTCTGCCTTTTCTTCTTTCAACTTTCAATATTTCTATTCTGCGTTCTTTCCAGTAAACGTCATAAATGACTCTTGCTTTTTGGATTCGTATCCTGTAAGTGTGGTCACTTCCGCCTATTTTTATGACATCAAATTCATTAGTTGGAACCGGTTCCATTTTGAGTTTGATGAACAAATCCAGAAATCGGAGTTTCAACGGCTTTTCCAATTCTTCAAGTTCCTTAAGGACTTTCTTTGAAGGAATTAGTTCGAATGACAATTAACTCACTCAGATAGAACGGAAAAAAGCTCTTTTTCTGAAACAAAATTACCTTTCTTAATTTCTTGCCTTATATTTTCAAGCTCATTAAGCTCTTTCTTGCTTAGTTTCACTTCCGGAACAAGTCTTTTTTCGAGGTGTGAAATTTTCTTTTCTATCTTTGAAATCTTTTTGTAAATATTCTGAATAACTGCGCTTGCCGGCATCAAATCACCTAAGTAAATAAGGAGAGGAAGAAATATAAAAAACCTACTACATCAAGACCAAAAAAGCCACTAAAGCTAGAAGAAAACCGCATTTTCCCTTATTTCAATTTTTTTATTTCAGAGTATGGTCCGCTGAGGAATATTTTTCCGAGGAAAAAAACCAGTTTGAATGAAGAGGAAAAAAGTATTATTTTTTCGTTCAAAAATTCGAGTTTGTTTGTTAGAACAAATGCACAGAATTTTTTGAATTTTTTTTTCGGAAGCGTGAAGGAATTGTTTTTGTGCTTCAACCCAAGGTTTTCCGAAATTGCCTGCGCCACCGCCTCCAGCGTGCATTCAACAGCAAATTCATTTTCAATTGTTCCGGAAAAAATTTGCTCCAAGATCAAGGTTGAATCCTTGGTGTTTTCCATTGAAACCAAATCGTAAAAATCTAATTCTTTCATGGAATTTATTTGCTCGGAAAAAACTCCTGAAATGTAAGATAAGTGCGCAGCACTTGCCTCAAGGTTTTTCTGCACATTCTCAAGATCCGACACAAAAAAATCAATCGAACTGCGCGAGGTTTTCATGAGATCTTTATCCTGTCTGCTCCGTTCCAAAAGAATTTGCAATTTTGTTACAATTGAATCAATATCATTTTCTGGCTGTTTTTGTTTCAACGAGGAATTCAAACCGATTACGAGTTTGTTTTTTATTTCCGAATAAATTTCAGATTCGCCTTTTTCGAGGACAAAAAACCTGTTCCCGCGGCGCGATAGGAAGCCGAAAACAATCAGATCTTTGAGCGAACGTGAAAGTGCGGCGCGCGCGGAATTCATGTTTGAATAAGAAGAAGCAAATTTGTTCAGGAGGGCATTGTAATCAATACCGTTGTTTTGTTTTACAATGAGAAGAACCGCGTTTTTAGTGGACATGAAGTAATTAACAAAAATAGGAATTTAAAGGAATTGTTAATTTTTATCGAGAAGTTTTGGATAGGTTTTTTTCGGTTTAAACCAATGGATACCCGGATGGGTTATTGTTACAAGTCCATAGCCAAGCTTTTCTATGCAATTGAGTATTACTCTATCTTCCCCAAAATTCGGAGTGGGCAATTCAATAGAAAATGGTTTGCCTTTCTTAACCTGGTACATTACAGCCAGGATTGTTGCCTTGTCCTTGTTCCTAAGTGCAGTCTTCAATTCTTCTTGCCCGATGGCCATTTTAGATTTTGGTCTTTTAGATTCGCGTCTTAATTGAGTTGGTTTGCCTCCTTCAACAAGTTTCAAGTCAGGAGATTTATCTCTGCGAAATCTTGCAGGAACTAATCGCTTAAGCCAGGAGGATAACATTAAAGAATTAACCATTTAGGAGAATAAATAGTTGGTGCCAAATTTAAGCTTTTGAAACCAATTCTGATTTCTTCATTCTTTTTGGGATAACCCAGTATTTTTTTGCTCCGCAAACAGCGCATTCGGCAATATAAGTGGGTTTTTTGTTCTGCTTTTTAACGGTTGCAGTGAATTCAGCTTTTCCGCCATAACCTCTTTTGTGCTTTCTTTCGTTCTGCCTTGTACCCCAGGCCATTGTTCTGGCTTTGCCAGGTTTGAACTGTTTCAGTTTGTGCTCTGTATGAGTATTACATTTTGGACAATACAGCATCTGCTCTTTAGGAACATTCATAATCAAAAAACACCCATAATTAGAGGTATACTTAGTAATTTGCCTTGGAGAAAGTTTATAAAGCAATTCATGTGGAAAGACCATCTCAAAAAAGCATGCTCTTAGAGGCAAAATTCGAAATTTTTTAGGTGCATTGGAAATAGGGATTTCGCAAGCGGCATTTATTGTGAGCAGCCAAGAAATAGTTAAAAAGACCAAAGATGTTGTTGTTACATGCTAAAATCCCTTGTTTTCGGGTTAACCCAGCTTATTGGAAAACCACAATATTTGCTTCCTGCCTTGGCCGGAATTTTCGTGAATTTCCTCATTCTTTTCTTTGCGGTTGATAGCTATTTCAACTTTTTTTACAATGCACTTGTTTTCGGGGAAATTCCCAATGCATCGCTTTTCGAGCTTCCGTTCTACTTGCTCACAACATACGCGTTTGATATTCTGGTTATTGTGTTAACTGTTTTTTTCAGCACGAGTGTTGGATTTTACATGATTTATGTTTACTCGGCATTGATGACAACAAAGCAATCAATGATGAAAGTAATGATTGGAACGCTTTCAAGGATTGGAGAAATTTTCGGATTAACATTGTTTTTGATGGTTGCATTGCTTCTTTACGGAGCGATTCTTTATGGATTAATAATTTTCGGATTTGCATTTGAGGGGCTTGCAATTTTATCAACAATACTTATTCTCGCGCTCCTCCTTCTTGGAATTTTTGCATTTGTAAAGCTTGCCTTCACTCCGGTTATAATGGTTATTGAAAAACAAAAATTGAAACCTGCCTTGAAAAAGAGTTGGGAATGGAGCGCAAAAAAAACTTTGAACATTTTGGTTTTTCTTTTCCTGCTTTCAGTGATAACCGGCCTGACAAATACTTTCTTCGCGCTTTTGGGAGAAGCAACTGATATTGAGATTTTGGGAATAGTTATTTTGCTCTTGGGTTTGGCGTTGTCAAGTTCTTATTATAATATTGCATTCATAAAATATTTTTTGAATTCACAAACAAAATAATAATACAATCAAAGCAATAGAATAGTTTTAGTTGAAAAAAAAGTAAAAGGGGTTTAGTTCTTGACTGTAATAAAAAGCCTTAAGCTGAAGAATTTCAAATCATTCAGAAAGGCGGAAATTCCGTTTGCTGAGGGCTTTACCGCAATTGCGGGCGCGAATGCAAGCGGCAAGAGCAATATTCTTGACGCGCTTCTATTTGCAATGGGAATAACCTCATTGAAACAATTAAGGGCTTCAAGATTAACCGAATTAGTTAACCATGATGCAAGCGAAGGTTATGCAAAAGTGGAGCTTGAAATACGGGACAACAATGGAAAGGAGTTTGTTGTCACGCGGATTGTGGACAAGCATGGAAAATCGGTTTACAAGCTCGACGACAAAAAGAAAACGCTCAATGAAATTCAATCGCTTCTTCTTGAAATCGGAATCAACCCCAGCGGCCACAACATAGTTGTTCAAGGGGATATTACACGCATCATTGAAATGAATGCAAAGCAAAGAAGGCAGGTTATAGAAGAAGTTGCGGGATTGCAGGAATTTGAGGAGAAAAAAGAAGAGGCAATTAAAAAACTTGAGAAGGTTGAACAGAAAGTCAAAGATGCAAATCTTATTTTGAATGAAAGGGAAGCATATCTTGCACAATTGGAAAAAGAAAGGGCAAATGCGCTCAAGCACAATGAGTTGCGCGAGGAACTCAAAAGAGCAAAAGCAACAATTCTCAATGAGGAAATAAAAATTATTCGCAAAGAACTTGATGCCGCGAAAAAAAGCCTTGAAAGAATGCAGACCGAAATAGAGGAAAAGAGAAAAGAGCGAGATAAACTTCAGGAAGAGGAAAGGGAATTGGAGAATAAGGTTGAGGCGGCAACGAAAAAACTTATTAGTGCAAGCGAAGAAACTTATTCAGGTTTTGGGAAAGAGGTTGAACAGCTCAAGGCCCAAATAGGGATTGTAAATGAAAGAATGAATTCCAAAAATGAGGGTCTTGAAGCAAAAACCAAGAGAACAGCAGAATTAAGTGAAGCACTTAAAGATGCAAAAGAGAAAAAAAATGAAAAAAGCGCGCAATTGAAAAGTGCAAAGGATTCGCTTGATAAAATTGACGAACAACTAGAGGATTTGAAAAAGATTGTGAGGACAAAAACTCCGAAATTTGAGGAAAAGAAAGGCGGAATTGAATCCAAAGAAATGAGTTATCTGGAACTTGGAAAGGAGATTGAGAATTATAAGGAAAAGTTGCATGAAGTAAAGCTCAGGAAAAATGGTTTGGAAAAAGATGTGAAAAGCGCGGAGCACTCTTTGAAGGATCTTGAGGAGAATAGGAAAAGGCTCGAGGAAAAGCACGCTAAAATGCGCGAACTTACACAAAAATTCAAATTGCTTGAGGCAAAGGATCCAAAGGCAAAATTGGAGGCAAAGGAAAACGAGCTTGAAAAAATCGGATCGGAATTACATTCCACAAGGGGAAGAATTGAGTCCTTGGAAGAATCGCTTGGAAAACTTGAAGGAGTAAAAGGAGATTGTCCGATTTGTGAAACCCCTTTGGAGAAAGCAAGGCAGGAAAAGGTCGTTGAAAAAAGGAAACTTGAAATCCAAAAGCTCAAAACAAAGCTCAAGGGTTTTTCCGAGCAAAGGGAAACAATCCACGAGGAAAAGAAAAAGCTTCACGCGGAGGAAAAGGAACTCAGCGAACTCAAATATCATTTGAAAAATTTTGACGGAATTGATGTTGAGCTTACAAGGGTTCGCGAAAAAATTTCCGCGAACAAGGATATAATAAATTTGAAGCAATTCCACAGGTTTGAGGAAGAGGAAAAGGCATTGGTGGAAAGGATTTCAAAGCTCGAAAATGAGAGGAATGCGGCCGAACTTGTTATCCAGGAGTTTAAGAAGAGCGAGGCAAATTCCGAAATGACGCAATTGTTCCACAGGATGGAGGAACTCAATGAACAAAAAAATGAAAAGCAACAGCTTGTTACTGAATTGAAGGGAGATGTTGAGAGGAATCTTGCTGAGAAAATCCAAAGCATTGAAAAGGAATCAAAAACATTGGAAACTGAAATGGCCTTGTTGAAAAAACAGGTTGAGGAGCTTGAGGAAGAGAAAACGAAATCCGAAAAAAAGCTTGCGGAAGCGGAAAGCGCCCTGGAAAAATCTAATAAGGCCAACAAACTTTTGGAAGAGGAAAAGAACAGGATTACAACCAAAATCAAGAATATTTCGGAGAAAAGAGACACTCTTGGAAGGAAAATTGAAAATCAGGAACGCGAAATGAACGAATTGAATTTGCAGCAATCCAAAAATGATGTGAGAATTGTTGATTTGGAGGAAGAAAGCAAGGAATATCAGAATGTGAAGGCATTCCACGAGTTTGTTCTTAATGACCTTAGAAAAAGAATTCCTGAGATTGAAAAGGAAATAGACAAAATGGGTGCAATCAACATGAAATCATTGGAGGATTTTGAGCATTTCAAAAAAGAGGTTGATGATGTCCGCGAAAAGGCAAACAAATTAGATGAAGAGAGGAAAATTGTGCTTGAAATGATTGATAAAATTGAAGTACGCAAATTGAATGTTTTCATGGATTGTTACAATCATATTAACCGCGAGTTTTCACAGATTTATTACAATTTTTTCGAGGGAGAAGGAAGGCTTGATCTGAATGACAAGGAAGATCCTCTTGCGGGCGGACTTTTGTTACAGGCTAAGTACAAAGAGGGAGTTATGAAAAGCATTGATGCAATGAGTGGTGGGGAAAAAAGCCTTACGGCGCTTGCGTTCCTTTTTGCAATCCAATCTTTTGAGCCTGCTCCGTTTTACATTTTCGATGAGGTTGACGCAGCGCTTGATAAAGAGAATTCAATTAAAATCGGGAGAATGATCAAGGGACAAGCCGGAAAAAGCCAATTCATTTCCATTTCCCACAATGATTCGGTAATCAATCAGGCCGATCAAATAATTGGAGTTGCTTTGAACAAGCAGAAAAGCTCTGTAATCGGTTTGAGGCTTCCGAAGAAGGCACATGCTGAAGCCGTGCCCGCAGGGGAATGAAGGGAATTAGAAATAGGCGTAGTTCTATTTTAACAGGAATAATGCAGTTACAATACAATTTAATACAATTAAAGCAGTCTCTATGTAAGATTTTTATGCCTCAGTCTGATCTCATTGATGATTTGGATGACAATTATGGAAATTGGGTTGCTTTGGTGGTTAAAGGCGATGATTCCATGCCGCAGATGAACAATGCATTTGTGAAGAAGCTGGCAAATACAAGAAACATGAGGGGAATTTACATTACAATAAACAAACCTTATGAGTTTGTGGAAAAGAATTTCAGAAAATCGGACATAAAGCTTGATAATGTTTATTTCCTTGATTTAGTTACAAAGTACATGACCAAAAATGAAGGAATACATGTTGACAACTGTTCCTTTGTAGATTCCCCAAGCAACCTTACAATGCTTGCAATAAGTTTCATGCAGGCAGCGAAAATGCTGCAAAACAAAAACACTGAAAAGGAGCAGTGTATTTTCATTGTAGTTGATTCGATAAACACTTTTTTGGTGTACAATGATGAAACAGTTGTTAAAAAGTTTTTCCATTTTTTGATTTCGAAGGCGCGCGAACTTGGCTGCAAGTGTTTGCTTTTTTCCTCGAATTTGGAGGATGTTTCATCGCTCAACAGTCTTGTGGGAGATTTTTCTGATAAGGTGGTACGCTATGGCGGGTGAAGAATATGTTTTCATGCTGACGGCAAGCCTTTCGCTTTTTGCACAGGTTGTTTTTGTTTTTGGATTTGTGAAGCTCACGGAACCGGGCGTTAGAAAGATTTTCAGGTTCTTTTTCTTTGCAAACCTGTTGTTTTCCGTGAGCCAGGTTTCCATTCTTGTTGCAACAATTTTCCAGGGATTTAATTACAATTTTTTCATCGGCATAAACGCTTTTTTCAGTTTTTTTATGGCAGTTTCACTGATGATTGCAATCAAAGAGGCTGAATTGTTCTCAAACAAGATACTTTCAGGGGGAAACAAAAATGGCAATTGATTTCACTCTCACGAGCATATTCAATGTTGCGGCAATAATAATCATCGGCATTTCCGCGATTTTCGGAGCAAAGGCGATTAAAAAACTCTATAGCGACGAATTTGCGGCAACAATCAACTGGATTCTCATAATAATAGAGGCGGTTTTTGCCATTCAACTAATAATTTTTCTCACGTTTTATTTTTCCATTGACCCACAGGTTTCAACGATTTTCGTACTCATTTCCACGCTGTTTGTTGCAATGCTATTGTTTTTTGGAACGTACAAAACAATCCAATTCCTCCAGACATATGCTTTTGAAAAAGGCGAGCTTTCACAGCAGTCAATTGAAAGGCTCATGAAGAAAAAAACAGAGAAGAAAAAATAAAACAGATTGTTAATTATTTTTCTTGTTTTTTGGATTGGTTTTCCATTTTGGGCCGATTTGTTTTCCTTGCGGAGAAGGTTTTTTCGCAGGGGATTTTTTTTCCACCGAGCTTTTTTTGTCTAAAATCCTTTCCGAACCCATTGCATCCAGATTTATTTTTTTGAGAAGCTCTTTCTGTTTTTCAATGAAATTTAGTTCGGCGCCCAATCTGCTTTTGTAGTTTTCCATTTTTCCCAAATAATCGATTGATTTGTCCGCAAACTCTTTTTTTGACAATATGCCTTCTTTGAAGTGTTTTTTGAGAGCGACAAGCCTTTCATTCACCGAATCGATTTCGCTTGAATAATCATCGATTGCAAGCACGTGCTCCGCCCTTATTCTTCTCTGCGATTCCAAAAAATTGAGTTCGTTGGAATATTTTTGTTTTAATTTTGAATGCTCATCGCTGTTTATTTCTCCCCTAAGAAATTTTTCATCGGAATTCCTGATCAAGTTTCTTATTCGCGGTATTTCGGTTTCAAGCATTATTTGCTTCTGCCTGTTTCCTCCGGCATAGCTGAGGAGAAGGAGCAATAATACCATTGAGAATGCGAGGAAGAACAATAGCGCTCCTATTAGGAAGAAGTTGTCTTCCTTTTCCGGAAGCCTACTTACCTCTGTCGATTCCTGCACAATTTCTTTATTTGAATACGCAACAACAATGGAGTCTGTTGCATCAAAAAGCTCGCTTGCAAGGAATGCCAACCCCATTCCTGATTTGAGGTTGTTTGTTGAGCTCACGGTTAATTCCCTTTCATCATAATATTTTGCCGATTCTAAAAAGTATTTTGCGTGATCCAAAAAAAGTATTGGCCAACCTACATTTGCATTTGAATCGGCAATCTTGTTTTCAGCCTCAAGAATTTTATCCTCCAATAATTTTCTGAGCTCTTCATTGCTTTTTTCGGCAACTGCTTTTTCCGCGTCCACAAGCGCCTTTGCGGATGCCGCATCAAAAAAAGATGCTTCAAACCAATTTTTTTCACTCTGGATTTTTGCCGAGTCAATGCGCCTTTGGATGTCCTCGCGCGGAGTTTCAAGCTCAAGGGAATTCAATCCTGTTTCGGATTCGGAAATCAATGCATCGGCTTGAGGTTTGAAATCATCTCCGGGTTTTACAAGTCCGTTTGATTCAAGGGATAAAGAGTAAAAGTCCTTTGAAACATCGAGCCAAGCCGCGGCAAAAGCATAATCCTGAATTTTTTCTAACCGTTGTCTTAGTGCATCATCCTCGGTTCCGTTGACAATGATTTCCTCCTGAGTTCGGAGTTTTTGAACTGTTAGTTTTGCGTAAGTGAATCTTTGCTGTGCGGAAGCAAACCATTCCAAACCGCTTTTCGGAATGTTTCCTCCAAGATCTTTTTCAAAATCATTGAGTTCTTTATCTAATTCCAATACTTTCAAATCAAGGGAAGTTGAATCTGTTCTGAGAATATCCGGGTTTGTGGCGATTTCCTTTACTACAATTGCATTCACTCTTGCGAGGAAGCCGAAGTTTGCCGCTGAATAAAGGTAATTCTGTTCATTGAGGATTTCCGCGTTTGAAAGTGTCTGCTCGGAATCATTGAGAACGCTCAAGAGGAATGAGGTTGCATCAGGATCCTCCAAAAGTGTTCCTGCAAGCGCATTTCTGGCCTCTCCCACAATTTGTTTTGTTTCGTTAAGGTAATTTGTTGTTAGGATTTTGAAAGAGCCAAGATGTTCCGGAATCGGGATTTTTTCCGGAACAAAATCAGGAACTATTTCCTGTGCGATTGTATTCACATCTATTTCTTCAACATTTGAGAATGCAAATTCCAATGCATCGTCAATTGTTTCAACTTCCACAACCTTCAACCCCCATGTTGCGGGAGCATATTCCAGAAGATTCACGCTTCTAACCTGCCCATCCAAACGAACGGTTTGTATTGCCTCGCCCCTTGGAATTAAAAATAATTTTACTCCGGTTTGGCTTGCTTCCTTTGCCTTTTCAAATACTCCGCCGACAGGACCGACAGAACCGTCTTCATTTATTGTTCCGGTAATGCTTACATTTGTGGGAAGGTCTCTATTGGTTAGCATTGCGACTGTGAGAAGTGTCATTGCCGCTCCCGCGCTCGGTCCTTCGACAACGGAGGCATCTGAGCTTATAGTATATTTGAAATCGTACTTGTTTGTGCCCGGGAAAAAATTTTTTGCAACATGAACAGCAGTTCGTTCAGCCTGCTGGGTGCTTGTTCCAACTAAAGGTGTTACAGCGCTCCAAATTTTTCCGGTGCCATTTTCTATTTTGAGATCCAAATTTGCAACCAACCCCTCTCCGGAGGTTGTTACGGCGTAAATATTTATTGAATCATTGAAAATCACAGCAAAGCCGGGGTTTGACAATAGCAATAGGAATATGAGCGAAATTACATAGAATTTTTGCAAAAGATAACACCTTGAATCGGCTAATAAATTAGGATTCAATTGTTTAAATAGGTTTGTCTGAAAAGAGGAATTCGGCTAACAATTTCAAAAAAATAGGCAAAAATGCTTTTGGAAACAACATTGTGTTTCATAATCACCTTTAATAAACCAAAAAAGCGTTTATTTTAATTGATTTTTCTTGGAAGAACAGATTTTTCCCCTGACAACAATAGGAATAATTTTGGGTTTCAGCCTTGTGCTTAGCTTTGTTTTGAAGAGGCTTGGCCAAAACCCGGTTCTTGGTTTTATTCTCTCGGGATTTCTTTTGGGACCTTTTGTTTTCGGTTTCATTAGCCCGCAGGATGTTCTAATCGAATCGTTTGCGGAATTAGGATTATTTGTACTTTTATTTTATTTGGGAATAGAGCTTTCGTTTAAGCAGTTCATTAAAGCCGGCGTTCCAACTCTTATTCTTGCTTTGATTGACATGATTGCACTTGCAGGCACCGGATTTTTGATTGCAACGCTGGCAGGATTCTCATTTATTTTTTCCCTCGTGATAGGAATAATGCTTTTCTGCACCAGCTCGGCAATTGTTGGAAAATTCATGCTTGACAGGGGTTTAATGCAACAGGAATCCGCACAAATGGGTTTGGCTATTCTCATTTTACAGGATTTTTTGGGAATAATAGTTCTCGTTTTTGTCACAAGTTTTTCAAGTTCCGGTTCTGCGCTACAACTTTCATTCACAGCACTTGTGTTTGCGGCTGTGAGCTTTTATGTTGTTCACAAGCTTTCAAAGCGCGTGGAAAAGATTTTTGATTCGCATGATTTGAGTTCAACAGAACTTACTATTTACGCGCTCGGAGTTGGATTGCTTGTTGCGACTCTCGGAGGTTTTTTGAATCTTTCAACCGCGATAGGAGCATATTTTGCCGGTTTTGCGCTTTCTGAATTAAGGGCCGGTGAAAAAATAAAGCACCAAATAAGTTTCGTAAGGGATTTTTTCCTTTTGTTCTTTTTTGTTTCATTTGGCGCAAGCCTTTTTTTCAACAAGGAGCTCAATCAAATTATTTTGCCGCAAACAGAACAATTGTTTTTGATTGTTGGCCTGGCCGCGATTCTCGCAATTGCAATTGTCGTTGTTAATGCGGTTATTTTCAGTGTTGTGGGGCCGCTGTTTTCTCTTACTAACAGGCAATCCAGCGAGGTAGCAATTTTTTTGACTCCTCTTGGAGAATTTGTTATTATAATAGCGATTTCGGTTATACCGATTCTTCCGCCTTTTGAATCTGCAATTCTTTCCGCGACTGCATTTCTAATTATACTTTTCACGTTGCTTATTTTCCAACCGCTTTACAAAAATCTTGATTTGCATGAAAAGTTAACATCGATGGTTCCTTCTATCGTACCGCGACCCGGAATGGCAAAACCTGTTCAGGAACATACTCCTGAATCATTGAAACATTTACACGATTTTGGGGTTAATTTGATACTGATTCTTTGCATTGGATGGATTGCAATGCAGCTTTATGGTGCGATTCCTGAAATTGGAATTCCGATTCCTTATGGAAGAGCAATGGTTGCGTTTTTGCTAATGGTTTTCTTTGCCGCACCGCTCGCTTTGAAATCAATCAAGGCATTGAAAAAGCTCTGGCACATTTCAATTGGCGCGCATAGGCACGCGTAAAATTATTTTATTAATCCAAATCCCACTGGACAATTTTTCATTTGTAAATTATTCAAAATATTTAAACTTAAGAAAAAAATTAGATGTCCTAAAAAAAAGAAAAAATGGGGGGATAGAGTAAACCCTATCCGAACAGGCTTCCGAGTCCTTCTGCGGCCTCTTCTTCTGTTTTTCCCTTTTCTTCTTCTTTTACTTCTTGCTTTGCATGTCCACTGTGTGCTGCTGCCGGTGCCGCTGCAACTGGTGCTGCGACTGCCGCCTTGTCGATTGCCTCTTGAATGTTAATGTCCTTCAAAGAAGCTATCAAAGCTTTGATTCTTGTTTCATCGGCGTCAACGCCTGCTGCTACAAGAACTTTTTTAACAGCGCTTTCTGTTATTTCTTTTTTTGCGGAATGCAAAAGCATTGCTGCGTATACATACTCCATAGTTTTCACCTCGTTAAATGCAAGTAAAAAAAATTATTTTTTACGCGTCCTCCTTTTTTGAATCTTCCGGAATGTCCTTGACCATTCCTTTTACGGATTTAGCCTGTGCATTTGCTTTTGCAAGCAATAATCCTATTGTTGCACTTGTAACAAAATTGGCTTCCAAAGCAACTGCCTTTGCATTGTTGAATGCCTTTGAAACAAACAATTCGGTTGTTTCTTTTGTAAAGATTGATGCATTGAATGCGAGGTTGAATGCGTTCCTATGAGCGCTCGAAAATTTCTCTAGCATTTCCTCTGTGTCAATGTTGAGTACTTCCGCTTTGAAAATTTGTGCACCTTCAAGAGCTGCAACAAGTTTTAATCCGACTTTGAACGGTTTAATATTAAGTTTTGAAAGTGTTCCGGCAACAGCCGCGCTTATTGGTTCGCCTTTTTTTGTAACGACTTTATCATCCATTATTGCTATTGTAGCTCCTTGAACCGCAACTTTTAATCCTGCTGCTTTTAGATCGCTCAATGCCGGTCCCGGAGGAAGACCTGTATCGCCTGCCGGAATTTTAATATCTTCTTCCGCTATTGCACCTGTTTTTGCGGGAATTTTACCCTTGTTCTTTTTCAAAAATGCGAATAATTCAAACGGATTCATGTCTGTAAAAATTACCGCACAATTTTTCTTTGCGTGATCAACTAAATGAACTGAGTTCCCTGATTCTTTTAGGGCTTTTTTTATGACTTTGGTTTTTGAAACTTTTATAACTGCTCTTCCTGCAAGTTTTTTTCTAACCACTTGGAAAAGTGCTGCAGGGAATGTGCTTATGTCAGCGACTGCTATTACGTGGTATTTTTTGATAAGTTGCTTAAGTTCTGCCAATTGTTTTTCTTTCCACGGCCTTGTGTGTGAGGTCATTTTGCTGTGCCTCCCTTTGTTTTAGTAGTCTTTTCTTTAGGAACAGGTTTGGTTGGTTCTTGGATTTGCGAATAATCCTGACCGACTTTAACCGGTTTTCCCATGGAGGTTTTAATTATAATATTTTTAATGTTTGCTTCCTTGTTTGAAAGAGTTGCTGTAACTGCATTGTAAACTTCCATAATGTTGTCTGCAATTTGTTCGTCTTTGAATGATTCTTTTCCAACCATCAAGTGGATTACCGGCATGAATTTTCCTTTTTTGTTTGTAACCTTGGTTGATGTGCTAGCTCCTTTGAGGATTTGTTCGAATGCTGCAACATTAGCTTGAATTGGTCTTGGCATTCTTCCTTTTGGAGCGAGTTGCTGTCCTAAATATTTTCCAACTGTTAACATTGCCGGTCCTTCAGCAAAGAAAGCAGTGTAATCTTTCATTAGTTCGTCTATCTCTTTCTTTTTGAGTTCTTGGATATCAGAATCCATTATAACTCTTGAGGCTTTTCCTTTGAGATCCTGTGCGAATGCTTTGTCTCTTGCAAAAACAAGTGATTTTATGTCCCCTTGCTTTCCTGTTGCGTGGGGCAGTTTTACATCTACTTCTACTCTGTTATCGGCTTTTTTGAAATCGATTCCTTTGAAGTTTAGAATCATTTCAACCGATTGGTCGAATTTTCTTTTTTTGCTGAGTTTTCTGGCAAACTCAAGTGTCTTTAGAACGTCTTTTTTTTGCATTGAAATAACCTACCAACGAATTGGTGTCCTCCCGCAAGCGGGAGAGTCGGCTCTAAAAATAGAGCTTATTACTAACAAAATGCCTTGGAAAAGGCTTTTAAAGGTATTTGAAAAGGAAAGTGCAGAAACCCCCACTAAACTATAAGTTTAGCCGTATTTGAGATTTCTATTGAACAAGCCATTTTTAGATTGAATTTATGATCTGAAGAGGAAAGTATATATTTCTGCTTGAACATCATTTACTCATGGAAACGATTATAACTTGGCTTGGATCCGCCATGATTGCAGGCGCGGTCACATATATAGCATTTGTTTCACTATTTCTTGGGATGGTTGTAAGTATTGCACTCATTACCTCGGTTTTAATGGCTAATGACCAGTGATTCCTCTTGCCAAAAGCAGATGCCAAAAAGCTAGAGGAATTTCAACAAATAAGTGATAAAATCGCCAGTTTCGCAAAAAAATATAATAGAACCATTGAAGATTCGGTTCTTCTTCCTGATGAAAAAAATCAACCAGTAAAATTGTTGAAACGTGTTCTCTATTACCCATCAACATTCATGCTATCGCATAATGCGATAAAGAGAGTAAAAACTCTTTCAACCAATTTTTGCTTAGCAGCATTGTCAAGTGATTATGGCATTCAGTCTGATTTAATTGAGCAAAATTTACAATTGGGCACAGTATTTTCTGAAAAAAATTCTACAGAAGAAATAACAAAACTTATATTTACCTCCACAGCTAGTTCTCTTATTATACCAACTGCAGGCTATTTAATTGACCTATTTGGTGCCATACAAATAGGAGCCGAGTTTTTGATTGGAGGATTCTTCTTCAGTTTTGTAATGGTAATGGTGTTCAATTATTTTCAATACACTACCATCAGAAAGGACTTAAAACAAAAGTTCAATTCCATAAAAGAAGAGATTGAGAAATTAGAGTAATTTTCTATAGCATTGAATAAGTAAAATTATTTTTTCTTTTTCGGCCTTATGATTTCGGAGTCGTTTGATTTTATTGTTTCTGTTTCGACTTTTGCGTGAGGTTTATCTTGGATGAAATCTTTCTTTTTTAGGCCGACCTCTTTTTCTAGTTTGGCCATGTGCTGCATGTAAGTTTCCTTTTTTGGAACGGCGGAGAGGTCCGCCGTCAGACCTGTGCGACCTGCGGTCCCACTTACCTTAGGTTTTTCTTTTAATTCAGGTTTTTGAATTGGTTTTGCTTCCATTTTTGGAAGTTCTTTTTTTTCAACAGGTTTTGAAATTTGCGGAGCGGTTGCTTTGTGGATTTTTTCTCTTGCTTCTTCCGCAAGGTGTTCTAATTTGTGTTCGACTTTTTCAATGACAACTTTTGCTTCTGCTTTTAAGTGTGAAACTTCTTTTTTGATTTCTGAAGCAAAATTATCTGCTGTAAGAGCCGGCTTTTCTTCGCGGCCAAAAAATGAATTCCATTTTCCTGCTTCAAATTCGGCCTGCATTTCTTTTGCGCGCAATCCTTCAATTGTAACTGCCATTGAATTGCACGTTCCTATTATTTCGCGTGCGGCGGAATAAAGTGTTGTTGATGTTAGTGCTTCGAGTTTCATTTCCGCGAGCTTTTTGACTTGAACCATGGTTAGGTTTCCGACTGCGTCTGTTTTTTGGTTTGCTCCGCCTTTTTGTGCTTTCAATTCTTTTACAATTAGAGCGCTTGTTGGAGGAGAACCGACTATTATTTCGTAAGATTTATCTTTGTGAATTTCAATTGTAACCGGAACTTTCATTCCCGAGTAGCTTTTTGTTTTTTCATTTATTTTGGAAACAACATCTCCAATGTTAACCCCTAGAGGGCCTAAAGCCGGTCCTAATGGAGCTCCTGCTGTTGCTTTTCCGCCTTCAACCAATGCACTTACTTCTGCCACGTTTAATTCCCCCAATTCATAAAATTAAAATTTTCTGCCATTTTTCATCAACCCCATTTATTCCGGCAAAATCCTAATGTGTTCTGCGTGAATTGTAATCGGAATTTTAACTGCGGCTTCCAGCATTTCAACCGTAACCTCTTCTTTTGTATCGTTGACTCTCAAAACTTTTGCTTTTTCTCCTTTGAATGGGCCGGCAATTAATTCAACTTTCATTCCTTCCTTAATGCTCTTCATGAGCGGTTTTGCTTCTAACAACCCCGATAATTCATCAATTTTTACTTCTCCCCCGACAATTCCTCTGCCTTTTATGTGTGAAGCATCCTGAATTGCTCTTTGCAATGTTATTTCCGTGTCCGCTTCAATGAGGATGTAGCCTTTCAATCCCGGTATTACGCTTATTGAGTAAATGTTAAGGGTTTCTTTTTTGATTTTGTGTGTGAGTATATCAACGACAAGGCTTTCCTGTCCTACAGTGGTTCTTATAGTGAAAATCATTGAAAATCAACCGCAAAATTAAAAGAATTAAAGGTTAATTGTTACTCAATTCGCTGGAAAAATGTTTAAAAATGATTGTATTGGACTTAAAGCTTAAGGATTCCTTCCAGAATGAGCTTTACGAAAAAACCGATAATTCCTATAATTATTATCCCCAAGCCCGTTATCTGCGCCATTACCCTGTATTCCGCCCACGCGGGTTTCCTTGAAACATTGAATATTCTCAAACTGGATTGAATAAAAGCCTGGATATCGACCATTTGGATCAGACAAAAAAGAGGTCGGTTAACTTTAAAAATAAAGGCGTTGTCATTAAGGGTGATTTTCCCAGTAACTCTTTGTAATGTCAATCCATCCTTCCTTTGTTTTTTTGTACATATACCGAATATTGTTTCTTTCACCAATTGCAATTACGCAGTTTTTGTAAATACCTTTTTTGGTAACCAATTGGTATTTGAAAGGATCCCCCTCAAATTCGAATAAATTAGTTATATTGGAAGATCTTTGCCCAAATTTTAAAACATCCTCGCATTTTGCAATAAGCAAATTACTCTTGACAATAAAATCAGTTGAACTTTTTCCGTGAAGAAAATTTTCCGTTTCTTTGGCGATTCTTTCGTCATCCCCGGTTTTATTTTCACGTTCTCTTGCATTGGCATTGTTTAACAAAATAGGCCTGTACTTTTCCCTTGCCTGCTTCAATTCTTCTTTGCGCCTTTCTGCCCCAAGATTTTCTACCGAGGCATGAAATTGATTCTTGTGCACAATACCCTTTATTTCTTTTCTGGAAAGTCTCATAACTAAAAAATTAGAATAAGGTATTAATTAGGATTTCGGAATTCAGTCCGCGAACTGAACTCCCAAATCAATGTGCTCCATGTCTTTTGCATTGCCGTCAAGGTATGGGAATTTTCCGCCCGCGATGACAACCATTGCCTGAATATGGTTTTTTGGAATTGTGTCGTCGATCATTGCACCCCAAATAATATGAGCATTGGAATGGATTTTGACTGAAACCGCTTCAACAATCATTTCCGCTTCTCTAAGTGTCATGTCGGAACCTCCAACAACATTTATGAGTGCGCGGTTTGCGTGGGAAATATCAACATCCAATAATGGAGAGGTTAATGCATTTTCAACTGCTTCGAGTGCGCGTGCATCAGGACTTGTTCCGCCTTTGACCGTGCTTTCTCCTAATCCTATCATTGCTG
>Ga0209542_10006473_pt1 | contig 22774 bp, 29 predicted proteins | sample RifCSPhighO2_01_FD_184028 | JGI IMG/M metagenome (GOLD analysis project Ga0209542, IMG submission 184028) | Soil microbial communities from Rifle, Colorado - Rifle CSP2_plank highO2_0.1 (SPAdes) (version 2) | ecosystem: Environmental > Terrestrial > Deep subsurface > Rock core/Sediment ... | reverse complement strand
GAAAGGTTTTGAAGAACAATCGTTCCGGGCTGATAAATTTTTGTTACGTTATCAAATTTAATCATTATTTTTCATTTTTATTTCAGCTTCAATAAAGTCGTCCAACTTTCCATCTATTACGCTTTCTGTGTCAGATGTTTCATATTGCGTTCTCAAATCTTTTACCATTTTATATGGGTGCAAAACATATGATCTTATCTGATTCCCCCAACTTGCCGAAACATTCCCCCCGCCTTCAGGCGAGGCTCGCCCAGTATTCTGGGCGGCTTTTATTTCCTTTATTTTCTTTGCATACGCATCTTCCTTAAGCTGATACAATTTTGCGCGCAAAATCTTCATTGCGTTTTCTTTGTTCTTCCCCTGCAATCTTTCTGTTTGCGAAGCCACAACAAGGCCCGTTGGAATATGAGTTATTCTGATAGCCGATTCTGTTTTATTTACATATTGCCCGCCCGGACCAGAAGCTCGGAATGTATCAATTTTCAAATCATCCGGTTTTATTTCCACTTCGGTTTCATCATTTTTTAATTCTGGCAAAATATTCACCAAAGCAAAAGAGGTGTGTCTAAGCTTTTGCGCGTTAAACGGCGAAATTCTTACTAATCTATGCACCCCAGACTCTTTTTTTAAAAAACCGTAAGCATAATTTCCATTTATTTCTAGTGTTACAGATTTTGTTCCGATTCTTCCTTCCGGTCCTCCGCTCTCGCCAAACGCTTGGTGCAAAATCTTTGTTTTAAATCCCTTCGAAACACAATATCTTTCATACATTCTCAAAAGTATAGTTGCCCAGTCTTGCGAATCTTGTCCGCCTGCTCCAGAAAATATTTCTAAAATAGCATTTCCTTTATCGTACTTGCCCGACAAAAATGTTTTAAATTCTAATTTATCTATTCTTTTTTCCAAACTTTCCAAAGAAAATTTGTCCTGCCCCGCGTCGAAGGATTCTAAATCTTTTTTAATATCCTCGACGCTCTGAATTTCCTCTTTTATTTGAGAAATTTCCCGCTGAACCTTTGCCGCATTTTCTGTATCTTGCCAAAAATTAGGCAACATGGATTCTCTCTCTAGCTCTTTTAATTCCTTCTCTTTTCCCTCTACGTCAAAGACGGTCCGCCAGATGACGAACCTTTTCTTCTAAACTGGGGTACCCTTTGGGTCGTGAAATGTTTTCTATCATCAGCGGATTTAGTAATTTTATTTAAGTTTATCAGAAAAAAAATAACAAAACAAGATGGCCCGGCACAATTTTCAGCCGAGTTTTTATCACATAAATTTATAAGGAGCGAAGTGGCTTCGCCTGTCGTTATTAAAAATTCGAGATTGGCACTAAAATTAGTGAGTGGTTGTTTGCTTTCTATATATTTTTTTGAACGCAAACAAAAAAAGGGGCGATCAATCATCCGCCGAGTGTTTGCGCGCAAAGCTGCTGGATCGTCAGGTATCCAACATGGCACTCGGTGACGAAAGATCGCCCTTAAACAAGGATGTTGCGGTTTCCCGCGACGCGCGGGGATCGTTCCTGGAGGAGTGAAACTCCGCCTCATCCTTGTATTAGGTGCGAAGAGCCGGCAGGGACGCTATTCCTCTCAACCCCGAAAGGAGGACGGGAAAAGGGCGAGTCAGAAAAGGTCTCCCAAACCAGCTCTTCGCATATGTGTCAAAGTACAATTAATATGTATCATGTTAAATTAAAGATGTCAAAAAAAAGAGGCGACTTGAGTCCTCTTGGTCCTGCGCGCAGGATTATAAGATTCTTCAAAGTCGCCCTGTCCGACTGTGTATTATTGCCAGATTTGCGTCGGCCGCCTCTGGCTCACCTCTGTGTATTCTCCTGGATGCCGAGGATCGCGCTTCCAGAGACCTGGCTGTTATCAACTAGTTGTTGGACCCGCCAAGCGATCCAGCAACCATCTCGGTCGACAAACAGCAGAATTGCTGCCAAGGCTTTTTGGCCGGAGTTACCTTGAGTTCCCGTGGTATTGTTCCATCGCGCCGACGGTGATGCCGCCGCCTACAACTTTTTGACGCGATCCTTACATTTTTTCAGCAAATTCCTGCCCGTTCTGACCGACTGCCCAGAAAACTGATAATTATTATTTTCCTTTCCTTCTCTTGCCATACTAGCCTTGGGCACTATGCCCTAAGTGAGACAGGGTTTAACGATAACTATCAATTTTCTGGGCAGTTTCTGCCCTGTTTTCAATATGCACATACATTAGCATACTATCTAAACCGTGTCAAGCCGCTTGCAAGAATCGGACTCGCGTCTGCGGTTTACGAAACCGCTGCTTTACCACTAAGCTAAAGCGGCAGAATTAAATTATTTTAGCTTTCTTTAAAAAACGGCCCTCCATAGCTCTTTTACTTAACACTCTTTTTTCTCTCCCGTTGCCCCTATTTAAACCAGCGTATGTGGCGGTTAAGGAATCGCAATTCGGACAAATTAGACGCAGATTATCTTCAGTATTATTCCGCCAATTACCGTCTATATGATCAGCGACCAAGGGAACCAAATTACTTTTTGGATTAACTTTCGTCCATCCGCACATAGAACATTTATTTCCAAATTTCCTTCTTAAATAACGTTTAACATATGCTGAAACTAATCCTAAACTTGATAAACCGCGCTCCTCGCCCTCCTTCCATTTTTTTATATAAATTTGATATTGATATTCCTGCTGACATAAATTACTGCAATATTTATAAGTCGGGCGCGGCGTTTCTTTGCCACAAACTGGACAATTTTTTCTTACTTTTTTTGGCATTGGCATATATTTATTATATGCTATTCACCGACCACCGTCAAACCTATAATTGGTCGCTGGTTTAAATTATAAACCCTCGATTTGAATTTGTTTCTCTTAACTTTCCCAAAAAAATCTAATGAAAGAATAAATGACCTTGCCAACCAAATATCCAACAGCCACAGAGGAAGAAAGAAATAAAAAAGTTTTATCTTGGAGCGGGTAACGGGAATCGAACCCGTGTCCTATCCTTGGGAAGGATATGTTCTACCATTGAACCATACCCGCGATCTTTTAATTGTAGAACTATCGTATACTAAAATTTACTTTTTATCCAGTTCCAGAATCCTGATAACCAACTAAGCCACGACTTTGTGTCCCACAAATTTTGTTTAGCCTCCGCCCGCTCTGATTCTTTTTCTGGAGTAATAAATATTATTTCTTTCTCCCCCGGCCTTTGCTGACCAAGTTGCTCATAAGCAATTTTTTCCAAATAGTCGATGTTGTCTGCGTTATCAATCTCCTCTTTTAATGTTTCATTGCTTTCTCCTATCTCCTGAATTTGCTTTTGATAGGAAGCAAGTTGAGCGGTTAATCTTTGTTTTTTCTGATACATTTTAAAGTTTTCGAATACTAAAAAAGCAACCACAATAAAAAAAATAACACCAATACTTTTAAATAAAAGCTTCTTGTCAAAAAATTTCCTATTCCCCTTTCTGCTAAAGTTTGCTACCATTATATAAACTACTAAGCTATTAATGCCTACGGATATACGAATAAATTATTAATATGTTAGTATTTATCCGTAATTTCGTAATAACTTATGAAAAGAAAAAAAATATTTAAAATAGTCTGGATTTTTCTGATAAGCATGGTTGCTTTAAGCATTGTTTTGCTTATGATTGCTCCCGCCTTCTAATTATCGATTATAATTGTACCAGTTTTAGGAACGCATATCAATCATAAAAAAACCGCTCTTGCGGTTTTTTATTTTTAAAATCTTTTTTATGTCGTGCCTACGCTTCTGATGGCGGCTTCATAGGTTTCCAGCGTCTTTTTGGCATGATCGGTTGATAGTTTATAATCTGGATCATAAACAATAGAATTTCTAACTTCATGCGCCCTTAATATGTCCTCCGATATTGGAGCTACCAATCTACCGGCCCTCGCCAGCATTTCCCCAAAGTCTTTTCCTTCGTATCCTCCTTTATCTAAAACCTCCATTAAAAAATCGTCTGCGTCAATTATAGAGAGCTTGTAATCTGCTTCAGCTCCAGTTTCCACTCTCTTTTTAATCTTGTTTAACTGTTTCGCTAATTGCCTTTGCCCATAGGATTGCCAAGCTAAAAATTCTGCGACATCTTCTAAAAATTTGTATTGGAGCCAGGAAGAATTTATCATAAAGTAAATTACAAATATCAAAAAGAGAGCTCCAAAGGAAACGAAAACTAGCTTTACAGGAAAAAGCATATCCTGTATTTGAGCAGAAGAAATAAAATAAATAAATTCCTTAACTCCCAAAAGATTATAGAAAGATTCCCATGTCATATTATTCTATTTTACCGCACACATAAAAAAAGTAAATGCCACAAGCAAACTTAAAACAAAAAATATCGGACTCTTTATCTTTTTAAAATATTAGTATATAATGGACTTGTTTATTTTTTACGCGGCGTTATGGAAGACAACAAAGATAAAAAATCCATTTACAAAGAACGGGAGCGATATCGCCAAAAAGCGTTTCTTGTGATGTTAGAGGTTGCAGTAATTCTTGCTATCCCCGCTTTCGCCGCGCTTTTTTTGGGAAAATATTTAGATCGAAATAACCAGTCCGGCAATACCTACAAATTAATATTGCTTTCTGCTTCGTTTGTCTTGTCCTGGGTCATAATTATCGGAAAGTATTTAAAACTCGATAAAAAAGTAAAAGAAATCGACAAGAAAATTAAAGAATTAAAAGAAAAAGAAGAAAAGTGATATGTCGCTAATTCAGTTATCGGCAGACAAACCAACAATAGCATCAGAAACCATATTTAATATATGGAAAATGCCATTTACCAACTCTTTGTTAATGGCGATTTTAATTACTGCAATTATTGCCTTAATCTCTTATTTGATATCAAAAAAATCTAAAGTTCTGCCAAAAACATGGCAGATTGTTTTTGAATATCTATACGAGGCAATCCACGGGCTGATAGACCAAATTACTGGTGATGGCAAAATAACCAAAAAGATTTTTTACCTTATAGCAGGGCTTTTTATTTTCATCGGTTTTTCCAATCTGCTGGGATTATTTATACCTTTTCTGGGAAGCTTTACATATAAGGGAGAATCCATCTTCAGAACGCCGACAACAGATTTTAACGTTACGGTATCTCTGGCGGCTGCCATGGTTATACTTGTACAATTTGCAAGCATTAAAAAATGGGGATTGTTAAAGCATCTATTAAATTATTTTAAATTCCATGAAATCTACAACGGGTTCAAAAAAGGCATAGGTTCTGGATTTATGGGAATTGTGAATTTCCTTATCGGGCTGCTGGATATTATTTCCGAATTTGCCAGAATAGTTTCCTTATCAATGCGTTTATTCGGTAATATGTTCGCGGGAGAAATGCTGGCAGTTATATTGCTTGGATTTTTAGCATACATATTGCCAGTTGGCTGGATGTTTATGAATATTTTTACAGGATTTGTACAAGCGATGGTCTTTGGATCGCTTGCAGCCGCTTATTATAGTTTGGCAGTGAAGGATACAACAGAATAAAAAAATAATTAATTAAAATTAATATAATTAAAAAAATAAAAATATGTCAGACGAAATCGAGGTAGCGCGTTTAATAGCCAAGGGCATCTGCACAATTACAATGGGAGGCTCGGGCATTGGTGAAGGATATTTAATAGGCAAAGCGTTGGAGGCCATTGGAAGAAATCCTGAAATGGAGGGAAGTATTTTTTCAAAAATGATCATCGGCGTTGCGATGGCCGAATCAACGGCTATCTACGCGCTTGTAGCATTTTTCATTATATAGCACCCAAAAAATAGAATGGATATTGGTCAAATTTTAGGTAATCTTGGTTTTGATTGGCGGGTTGCTTTAGCTAACCTGGCTAACTTTTTAGTTATTGTTTGGGTTTTAAAACGTTTTGCTTTCAAGCCAATTGAAAAAATAATTAAAGAACGAAAAAGTAAGATAGAAAAAGGGGTTGAAGATGCAGAAAGAGCCTCTTCTGAACTGCAAATGGCAGAGCAAACCAGCCAGAAAATAGCCATGGAGGCCAGAAGCCAAGCAAATAGAATTATTGCAGAAGCGCAAAAACAATCAGAAAAAATAATTTCTGAAAGCAGGGCCGCGCAGGAAGAACAAGCTAAACAAATAATGGCGGATGCGGATAAATCAATACAGCAAGAGAAGCAAAAAATGCTTGGAGATTTAAAAAAAGAATTATCCGGTTTGGTTATAGACACTACAAGGAAATTTCTTAAAGAAAATATGACAAAAGAAAAACAGGAAGAAATAATTAAGAGGCTGATAAAATGAAGTACTGCGCCCAAAGCTTGGCTAAAGCCTTGCTAAAATTAATACAGGAAAATCCAGATAACCAACAGAAGATAATCGCAAGCTTCGTTGATTTTTGTGACAAAAAACGCCTGACTCACCTATTTGACAGCCTTCTTAAATATATAGAAATAGAAATTAAAAAGGAGGAAGATAATAAAACATTAAAAATTTTCAGCGCCGGAAAATTGGATGAAAAGATAGTAGAGCAAATAGGAAAATTATCAGAAGCTGGACCCGGCGCTCCAATAAGCGTGATTGAAGAAAAAGACATTGTTGCCGGATTTATCGCTTACTACCAAAACAAAATAATCGACGCCAGCTTAGACAACAACTTGCGCTTGTTAAAAAATAAACTAATCAACGCATAGCATGAGTACAAATAAAATAATCGAACAGCTAAAAAAACAGATAGAAGGGTTTGAAGCTTCTTCTACAACAAGCGAGGTTGGGAGAGTTTTAGAAGTCGGCGACGGTATCTGCCGATTAAGCGGACTAGACAGTTGCCAATCGGGCGAGATGCTTTTGTTCCCCGGAGACGTTTATGGACTCGCTCTTAATTTGGAAGAGGATGTAGTCAGCGCCGTGATATTGGGTGAAGCCAAAAAAATAAAAGAGGGAGATACTGTTAAAAGAACAAAGAAAATTTTGTCTATTCCCGTAGGAGACGGATATATAGGCAGAGTTGTCGATCCCTTGGGAGCCCCAATAGACGGAAAAGAAAATATCAAATCAAGCAAAGACTACCCTATTGAGAAAATTGCCCCCAGGGTTATAGAAAGAGAACCTGTCACTCAACCCGTGCACACAGGAATTAAGGCAATTGATTCTTCTATTCCTATCGGAAGAGGACAAAGAGAATTGATTATCGGCGACAGACAAACCGGAAAAAGCGCCATCGCCATTGATACTATCATCAACCAAAAAAGCGAGAATTTAATTTGTATTTATGTTGGTATCGGCCAAAAGCAATCTAAAATAGCAAGCCTTGTTGCAAAACTAGAATCGGCTGGAGCCATGAAATATACAACTGTTGTTTTCGCCGGCGCTTCAGAAGCCGCCGCCTTATCATACCTAGCTCCCTACTCCGGCGTAGCTTTGGCCGAATATTTTATGGATCAGGGCAAAGACGTATTAATTATTTACGACGATTTATCGAAACACGCCTGGGCTTACAGAGAAATTTCTTTACTTCTAAGAAGACCTCCAGGACGTGAAGCATATCCCGGGGATATTTTTTATCTTCACTCAAGACTTTTGGAAAGAGCCTGCAGAAGAAATAAAGAGTCCGGAGGAGGCTCTATTACGGCCATGCCAATTATTGAAACACAGGCTGGAGACGTTTCAGCATACATTCCTACAAACGTTATTTCTATTACCGATGGGCAAATTTTCTTGGACACAAACCTGTTTAATAAGGGAAACAGGCCAGCTATTGACATGGGACTCTCTGTTTCCCGTGTCGGTTCTTCAGCTCAAATTAAATCAATGAAAAAGGTGGCAGGCAGATTAAAGTTGGATTTGGCACAATTTAGAGAATTGGAGGCTTTTACTCAATTTGCCAGTGACTTGGACCCGGCAACAAAAAAACAATTAGACAGAGGTGAAAGAATTATCGAAATATTAAAACAACCGCAATATTCCCCATTGCCGATTGCCAACCAAGTAGCGTCCATTTACGCTATAAACAACGGCTACTTTGACGAAACACCCGTTGAAAAAGTGCAAGAAAAGGAAAAGAGGCTTCACAAGTTTATGGAGCAGAGCAAAAAACCATTGTTAAAAACCATAAGCGAGGATTGGAATGAAAAAATCGAAGCTGATCTTAAAAAAGCCATGGAAGAATTTAACGTTCAAGATAGGCAATAAACACCATGCCAGGAGCTTCAAAAACAATCAAAAGAAGAATTAAGTCTGTTGGCAACGCCCGCAACATTACAAAAGCCATGGAGCTTGTTGCCGCCGCTAAAATTAAGAGGGCGGTCAACAACTTAATGGCCAGCCGTACTTATGCTAAACACGCCAAAGAACTACTGGCTGGCTTAGCTAAAGAAAGGAACCTAAAACACCCCCTGTTGCTAGCGCCAAAGGGCGAAAAAGAATTGCTGATTATTATAGCTTCCAATAGGGGCCTGTGCGGAAGTTATAATACCAACGTTATAAAAGCAACTATCGAATACGTTAAAAATAACAAAGATAAGAAAATTGATTTTATCGCCGTTGGACGCAAAGCGGAAATCATTGCAAGACAAACTAAAGGAAAAATAATCGCCAGCTTTATAAAATTTCCCGACGACTTGTACGCTGATGATATTATTCCTTTGTCTAAAATGGTAATCGACGAGTTTACCAAAAAAAATTATAGCAAAATATCAATTGCTTATACCAATTTCGTTTCCAGTTTAAAATACGATGCTAAGGTTAGTTCAATTCTACCTATTACAAAAGAAAATTTAGCAGAAATATTAGTGAATGACAAAAACGAAAAACCAAGAACGGCGGAGGCTATAACAATGTTTGAACCGGACGAGGAAAGAGCCTTAGACCTTGTGCTTCCCCGCTTAACTGAAGTGAGAATTTACCAATCTATTTTGGAAGCTAACGCATCAGAACATTCCGCCAGAATGATAGCAATGAAAAACGCTACTGATAACGCTGAAGAAATAAGTAAAGAATTAACACTTTATTATAACCAAGCCCGCCAGTCAGGCATAACCCAAGAGATTGCCGAAATCTCAAGTGGAAGTGAAGCCTTGTCTGACGCCGGATAAAGTAAACAAAAAAAATATGAAAACAGACCAAAACATAGGCAAAATAACACAGGTTACAGGAAGCGTGGTCGTTGTTGATTTTGCTGATAAGCTTCCTGCGATATACAATGCTCTCAAAACTAAAATCGGAGAGAATGTTTTGGTTTTGGAGGTTGAACAACATATTGGTTTTAATAAAGTAAAAGCTTTAGCTATGGGTCCGTCCGACGGGTTGCAAAGAGGCCAGGAGGTTATAGATACGGGAGCTCCTATAAGCGTGCCCGTTGGAAAGGGTGTTTTAGGCAGAATGTTTAATGCACTTGGAGAACCAATTGATGGAAATAAAGACGCCGGACCAAAAGAAGTTATGCCGATTCACGCTTCAGCTCCAAAATTTACGGAGCAATCAACAAAAATGGAAATTCTGGAAACGGGCATAAAAGTTATTGATTTAATTTGTCCCGTTTTAAAAGGAGGAAAAATCGGACTATTTGGCGGGGCGGGCGTAGGAAAAACGGTTGTTATCCAAGAATTAATAAGAAACATTGCGCAAGAACACGGGGGATATTCCATATTCGCAGGAGTTGGAGAAAGAAGCCGTGAAGGAAACGATTTATATAGAGAAATGAAAGCAAGCGGGGTTTTGGAAAAAACGGCCTTAGTGTTTGGGCAGATGAATGAACCGCCGGGAGTTCGCGCTAGGGTTGCCCTCTCTGCTCTAACTATGGCAGAAAACTTTAGAGACAAAGAAGGAAAAGACTTGCTCCTATTTATAGATAATATTTTTCGATTTACCCAAGCAGGCTCTGAAGTTTCGGCTCTCCTTGGAAGGATGCCTTCAGCCGTAGGATACCAGCCAAACCTTGCCACGGAAATGGGAGCCCTGCAAGAAAGAATTACCTCTACCCAGAAAGGTTCTATCACTTCTGTGCAAGCAATTTACGTTCCGGCTGACGACTTAACAGATCCGGCTCCCGCCACCAGCTTTGCGCATCTAGACTCAACTATGGTTTTGTCGCGATCTTTATCTGTTTTGGGAATTTATCCTGCTGTTGACCCGCTAGATTCCGGTTCAACTATTTTAGATCCAAATATCGTTGGAGAAGAGCATTACAAAACAGCCCGCGAAGTTCAAAATATTCTGCAAAGATATAAAGACTTGCAAGATATTATTGCTATTCTTGGAATGGACGAGCTTTCAGATGAAGATAAGACCGTTGTTTTTAGAGCAAGAAAAATACAAAAGTTTTTGTCTCAACCTTTCTTTGTGGCTGAACAGTTTACCGGTATTCCCGGGAAATATGTAAAACTGAAAGACACTATTAAGGGCTTCCGAGAAATTATAGATGGAAAACACGACGACAAAGACGAACAAAACTTTTACATGAAGGGCGGGATTGAGGAAGTACAAAAAGCATAAAATGCCAAAAGAAAAAATAGACTTTAAAATAGTTACTTTAGAAAAAGTAACTTATAGCGACGAGATAGACCAGCTGACCATTCCAACAGAAGCTGGAGAAATTACTGTCATGGCAAGACACGCTCCTTTGGTTTCTATAATCAAGCCGGGAGAAATAAGAATAAAAAAAGACGGACAAACTGTTTTGATGGCTGTTTCCACCGGATTTTTGGAAATCAGAAAAAACAGCCATGTTTATATTTTAGCCGATTCGGCCGACCGGGCGGAGGAAATAGACATAGAATCAGCAAAAGCCGCCAGAGCGAGGGCGGAGGAAATGCTTAAGGAGAAACAGAACCGAACAGATGTTGATTTTGCCAAGCTTCAGGCTATAATTAACCGTGAGACAGCAAAATTAAAAGTTGCCGATAAATACAGGAGATTAAAACATTAAAAGTATGAAGGTAAAAGATTTAATGCTTAAGGAGTTTCCAACTCTAAAGCCAGAAAATACTTACGAAGAAGCCGTCGCCTTGCTGTGCAAAAACAACATAAACGGAGCTCCGGTTATAAATGAAGAAAACGAACTTGTAGGATATATCTCTGAAAAAGATTTATTTAAAATTCTTTATCCTTACTACAAAAGTTTTTATGAACATCCCGAAGATTACGCTAACGGAGAAAAACGCGAAACTAAGGCTTACGAGATACGTTACCATAAAATAGAAACCTTTATGAACACAATACCTCTAACGGTCGATCCCGATATGCCGATAATGAATGCCGGAGCGCTTATGCTAGCCCACAGAATCCACCAATTTCCGGTCATAGAAAACAATAAGCTTGTGGGTATGATAAGCAGAGAGCTTATTTACAAAACTGTTTTTAAGCACAACTTTACTGACATCTGTTAATTCGTAGCAAAAAAACCCAGAGAATCAATCTGGTTTTTTGCTTGCTTATTCCAAAGCAATAAAGTTTTAATCACATTAATCTGATATTGGTTTTTTTCAACTCGTTATTAATTTTATCGTAATCGGGAATGGCTTTTCTTACCAGTGCCCAAAATCTTTTTGAATGATTAAGTTCTCCCAAATGGCAAAGCTCGTGGACAATCAGATAATCTGACAACTCTTTTCTCAAATAAATAATCTTATAATTAAAATTTAAATTCCTTTTTGACGAACAACTCCCCCATCTCGCCGTGGTGTTTTTTATTGCCACGCGGTTTATTTCAAAATTATATATTTTATTAAAATAACTCAGCCGGTTTTCCACAAATATTCTTGCCGCCTCTCTTTTTTTAGTTGTGATTCTCCGTCTTATAATTTTCATACGGTATTAATCTTACCACGAAACAAAAATCGTATCGACGCTTGAAAATATCCATTAAATATCTTATTATAGAAACATATTCCGATGTAGCTCCGACGCGCCCTGCGGTCGGGACTCAATATTAGAGAAGAAAATGGTTAGATGAAAAATTAAAACAATAAGCAAGTAAATCCATTCTTAAAAAATGCTTGGCTCCGCAGTAGCTCAATGGTAGAGCGTCTCCCTGTTAAGGAGAGGGTTGTAGGTTCGAGTCCTACCTGCGGAGCCAAGCATTTTTATTACAAGTAGCTTCAGCCAAAAACTGATCCGCCTTCGGCGGACAACAGTAGAGCGGCTCCCTGTTAAGGAGTTGGTTCCTGGTTCGAGTCCAGGCATCGGAGCTTAGTAATAAAATCAGAGCACCCCATCGTGGGTGCTTTTGATTTTGTTTAGCTTTCGTGCCTGGACTCGAACCCACAGGAGGGGTCGGGAGGATTGGGTATCCTCCCGTGTAGGAAATTATTCAAAACCGTGGGTTTTGAAGGAGCGAGTTGTACTAGCGACTGGTTCTAGCGCAAGCGGAGTCCAGGCATCGAGCATAGTTGTAACTGAAAAACGCCACAAAGGCGTTTTTCTCTTAAAGGATTGATTCAAGTTGATGAAGAATACTAAAAATATCTGCAATTCGATTATCTGAATAAAGAACCGCGATGGCGACCGGCCTACCATTCACATTAAAAACTGAGTTAAAGGTTTGCTTAGCTTCTTTTAAATATCCTGATTTTCCACCAACAAACTCGCCTATATAATAAAACTTATTCTCGTTTTCAAATTTCAGCATATTCCCGCTCTGGTCTGGGAGCCAAAAGTCATTCTTTTTTGATATCTCAAGTATTTGCGGGTGATTTTTATAAATATAGGAAATCAGTTTGATCAGATCAGATGCCGCTGATTTATTGTTTAGGCTCAACCCGCTAGTATCAGAATAGACCGTGTTAGACATCCCCAATTCTCCTGCCTTTTTGTTCATTAATTTTATAAAATCTTCTTTACCTAAAAAATATGAAAGAGCCTCTGCGGAATCGTTAGAGGACTGAATAATGGTTGCCTTCAAAAGGTCGCTCGCTGTTATTTTAAGCCCAGAATATAAAACAGGAGTTTGCCCCAGAGGTAAAAGCATTTCTTCTGTCAAAACTATCTGCTGATCCTGTTAATATTCTCTAATGAGACGACTGCATTCATCAATTTGGTTACAGAAGCCATCGGAAACTGATTTTCAGCGTTTTTCTGCAAAAGAAGTGAGTTACTAGAAATATCCACCGCTATATAGGAACCCGCGACCGGCTCTTTGTACAAATTGTAATTTTTTATTAAAGACTGTAGAACCAGGATTTCACGTTGTAGAATTTCTATTTGTTGAGCAGAAGGAGAAGTTAAGGCTCCCGCGTTTTGGGCGAACATTAGAATAGATACGACAAATATAATTAAATAGATTTTTTGTTTCATATATTTATTTATGACATAATTTTAGGATAAAAACCATAAACACTGATTTTATCCATGGTTCATAGCGGGCCCTATTGCATTATGGTATAAAGGTGTTATTATAGGAATTGTAAGTTTTAAGTTTCTTTCTTGGTTTCTATATTGTGAGCCGTAGAAGAAATAGGTCGGCTTACGCATTATAAAAATCATTAACTAAGCAATCATGGCAAAGAAATTATACGTTGGTGGGCTGTCATACGGCACATCAGAAGCTACTTTGAAAGAAACATTTGCACAAGCTGGAACAGTTGAAACAGCTGTTATAATCATCGACAAGATGACAAACAGATCAAAAGGTTTCGGATTCGTGGAGATGTCATCTGACGAAGAAGCACAAAAAGCTATCGAAATGTTTGACGGAAAAGAGTTAGACGGAAGAACTCTTAAGGTGAACGAAGCAAAACCATTGGAGCCAAGAGCCCCAAGACAGGAAGGAGGTAACCGCTGGTAATTCGCTAATCACAGAAAAACTATCCCTTAACTGGGGTAGTTTTTTGTTTACACTGAGCTTGTCGAAGTGTTGCTTCGCTTAATTTTCCAATTTATCCGGCTCGCGCTTGCCGTGCAATGTTTTGGCGTTTTGGGTGGTAATTACTTTTTTGCCAGTATTAGATTCAATTTCGCGCCTTGCATTTCCTGCCACACTTCCACCCTCGCTCGCCACCCGCCGATTTTCCGAAAAGGTCTTCGGCTCACGTTTTTTAGAAATTTCTGTTGTCGCGGTTTCTGCCAGCATATTCAAAACCAATTCCAAATTCGTCATGTTATCCCGCAAATTCTCCTTTTTCAAATCTTTATGTTTTTTGTAATCCTTTGTTTTTAATCCTGCCCAAGCGAAAGAAATATCATCAGTTAAAATAGCAAATTCGTCGCTTGTTTTTACTCCCCGCTCGTCCCATTCATTAGTCAAATCCTTTCTAATTTCAATGCTTTTTAACCGCAAATCAACCCATCCCTTAGAATATCCTTTTTTAAGATAGGTCGCTAACGCTCGCTTGATGGCTTTTTCCGGATCTTCTGTTTCTTCCACTCTTTCGTATCCCACTCGCGCCAACCATAACTTAAAGGGTTCTGCTTTAGGAGAAGGAATTGATTGAATTATTCTAAACATCGCTTCCGTGTCAGCCATATCCGTTTCTCTATTTTTACCGTCTTCAGCGACGATTTTCAACTGTACGATTTTTTCGTACACTTCACTTCCTTCATTCTTCAATTTGTTTTTTAAATCCGACCAATAACGACGTGGAATTGAACTTCCGGTTAAAACCCTAACCACATCAATAACCGCGAAAAACCACAACTCTTTTTCTTCGTCCCAATGCCTGCGAATTTGATTCCCTTCAAAAATTGTAACTGCTTTATTTTTTGATTCTTTTCCCATAAGTTTACGTAGCGTAGCGATATAATTCTATCTACTAATTATTTTATTATATCACAAATAAATATTTAGGCGTAAAATGCTTGACAAGGTCATTTTAATATGATATAGTATAAATAGTATACGAACAACCATTTTTGCCCAAAGGGCAAGGAGAAAATTATGCCACAGTCGCAAGCCGAACGCCTCACACACAAGTGCATCACGCAGGAGCAGGTGGAAAAGGCGAAAGAAGAAAACGACGTCAAGAAGCTGGAGCAGATAGTTCAAACTTCAGGAAACTGCCCCTTCTGCCGGCGGATCTGGATGAAAGTCCTGGCGGAAGACTAGCATCTCCGATTCTCACAACGACCCGAGCAAGTCACAAAACTGCTCAATTTTTTTATACGAAATACCTAATCTTTACAGAGGACAAATTTTAGTGTATAATTAGTTTTTAGTTAAACCTACAAATGGAAAACATACGTAATATCGCGATAATCGCTCACGTTGACCACGGAAAAACCACACTGGTGGACGCGCTTTTGAAGCAGTCAAAAACTGAAATGAAAAAGGAAGTTGCCGCGCAGGAAATGATCATGGATAGTAACGAACTGGAGAGAGAAAGAGGAATTACAATCTTTTCAAAAAACGCTTCCGTTATGTACACCCCTTCGGCAAGCTCAGGGACTGCGGTAAAAATCAACATTATTGATACTCCGGGCCACGCAGATTTTGGCGGAGAAGTTGAAAGAGTTTTAAATATGGCAGACGGCTGTTTGCTTTTAATTGATGCAAAAGAAGGCCCTATGCCCCAAACAAGATTTGTACTGAAAAAGGCGCTGGAAATGGGCCACAAAATTATTGTGGTTATAAATAAAATAGACAAGCCGGGCTCAAGGCCAGCGTTTGCGCTAGAAGCAACCCTAGAATTATTTTTGGAATTAGGAGCCGGAGACCACAGTTTAGACTTCCCCGTTTTGTATGCTTCGGGCAGAGATGGAAAAGCCGGCCTCAAGCCAGACTTATCAAAAATGGAAGATATCGTTCCTATTTTTGACGCAATTGTAAAACATATTCCCTCCCCCATTGCAGAAGCAGATAAACCCTTGCAGATGCTCGTAACGTCAATAACTCCTGATGACTTTAAGGGAAGAATCGCTATCGGCAGAATTTACAATGGAATTATAAAAGCCGGACAGGAAATAACTCATATAAATAGGCAGGGCCTGCAGAAAAAATACAGAATAACCTCCTTAATGACATTTTCTGGGTTAAGCAGGGTTGAAGCAGAAGAAGCAAAAGCCGGAGATATTGTGGCAATAGCGGGAATTCCCGATGTAACAATTGGAGAAACAATAGCCGATCCAGAAAGTCCTGAGGCCATGCCACTAATTAACATAGAAGAACCTACTGTAAAAATGACTTTTATGGTTAACTCGTCCCCTTTCGCAGGCAGAGAAGGAGAATTTTCAACAACAATGCAAATCAGAAAAAGATTATTCAAGGAACTGGAAACGGACGTATCTTTAAGAGTAAAAGAAGACGATAAAAATAATTGGATTGTTTCTGGCCGAGGCGAGCTTCATCTGGCAATATTAATAGAACGCCTTCGCAGAGAAGGTTTTGAATTCCAGGTTTCTCGTCCCAAGGTTATTATCCGCGAAATAAATGGGCAGAAAATGACTCCTTACGAAAAGATATTTATTGAAGTTCCTGAAAAATACCAAGGAGCAATTATGGAAAAAATGGGAAACAGGAAAGGAGAGATAAAAGATATGAGAAGCGACGGCGGTATAATCTTTTTAGAATTTGTAATCCCAACAAGAGGACTTTTCGGATACAGAAACGAATTTTTAACAGATACAAAGGGACTTGGAATAATGAACACAATTTTCTTTCAGTATATGCCGGATCCTGGAAACTGGCAGGAGCGAGATCACGGATCGTTGGTTTCCACAGATACAGGACCAACAAACATATATGGACTCACAAACATACAAGACAGAGGAACTATGTTTTTTGGCGCCGCTGTAGAGGTTTATGAGGGTCAGGTTGTTGGGCAAAGCGCAAGGTCAAAAGATATAAGAGTAAATGTGTGTAAAGAAAAAGCGCTTTCAAACATGAGGTCAAAGGGAGACGGATGCATAGAATATTATAGGACTCCAAAAACAATGATACTGGACGACGCTTTAGAATATATCGGAGATGATGAATTGGTAGAGGTTACTCCTAAAAATGTGCGCATCAGAAAGATGCACCTAAAAGAAGTTGACCAAAAAAGGGCTGAAAGAGAGGCTCTTGGCGTAAAATTTGACTACTAGCTTAAAACTTGATTTTTTGGCCAAATTGTGCTAGGATTTAGGTGTAAGTAAAAGCACTTAAATCTATGATAACTATTAAGGAGCCTACAAGCAAAGAAGCGTTCTTAGAAGAACATAATAAGTTATCTCCCTTAAACCTGCAAGCCACACTAACCTTGCTCGAGCGTTTTAAAGAAGAAAAAAAACCGCTTTTAAAAGACAATGCCTGGTCCGTAGATAAGCTAAGAATTCCACTCATTGCATGGCTTCTCGCCTTGCCGGACAAGAAAAAGAAAGAAATTAAAAAAGACAAAAAGGACCGGACCTACAAAGATTATCCAGATACTAAAATTCAGTTAAACTAGAAAACCACTTATCGGAAACGACCGCCGAGTGTTACACGCTCGGTTTTTGTTTGACATTTTGAGTATTTTAATGTATAGTTGGTAAATGATTAATGAACAAACAGATAATCTCCCTCCGATAAAACCAGGGTCAACCTTTGGCGGGCTTGGCATAGCTCCAAAGCTTCTTGATACAATTTTGAAGTTAGGGTTTACCGCTCCAACATCCATACAACATAAAGCAATTCCCGTTGCCATTGAAGGCAAGGATATAATAGGCATAGCGCAAACCGGCACGGGTAAAACCTTGGCTTTTGGAATTCCCTTAGTACAACAAATTTTATTGGCAAGAACGGCAAGCAAGGGGCAGGAAGGAAAGGGGTTGATTGTATTGCCTACCAGAGAACTTGCAATTCAAGTAGAAGAAGCCATACAAAAAATAGGCAAACCTTTTGGAATAAAAACGGCTGTGTTAATCGGCGGAGCTTCTGTGAGACAGCAAATAAGGGAGCTTCATTACGGACCCCATATTGTTATTGGTACTCCGGGAAGAATTAATGACCTAGTAGAGCAAAGAGCCTTGAACTTAAGCGGTGTTTCGATTTTAGTTTTAGATGAAGCCGACAGAATGTTTGATATGGGTTTTGCTCCGCAAATAAATAAGATACTTAAATTTCTGCCAAGAAACAGGCAAACTATGTTGTTTTCAGCAACGATGCCCGACGGTATTGTAAAAATCGCTTCAGGACATATGAGGCTTCCCGTTAGAGTAGAAATTGCCAGAGCCGGAACTACAGCTGAAAAAGTTGACCATGAATTATTTGTTGTAAAAAAAGACCAAAAAATTCCTCTGTTAAAAAAACTGCTTGAAGAATATAAGGGAAGTGTTTTAATCTTTTTAAGAGTTAAACATGGAGCAAGAAAAATATGCAACGCGCTGCATGACGTTGGCGTAAGCGCTTCAGAGATACATTCAAACAGATCTCTAAACCAAAGAAAAGAGGCCTTAGAGGGTTTTAAGCTCGGCAGATATAGGGTGCTTGTGGCAACAGACATTGCCTCGCGCGGAATAGATGTAAAAAATATTGAACTTGTTATAAACTTTGATCTTCCCGAAAATCCGGAAGATTATGTCCATCGTATTGGAAGAACAGGAAGAGCGGGCATGACGGGCAAAGCCATTTCGTTTGCGATGCCAGACCAGGGCGAGAAAGTAAGAGGAATAGAAAAATTAACCAGGCTTTATTTGCCAATTTCCAACCTTCCGGATATTTCAAAACACATGGGTCAATCACAGAATACTTCGAATAACTCTAGGGAGAGAGACTGTCCGCCAAGAAGAAATTATCCTCAAAATAGAGGCGGGCAAAGAAGCCACTCCAATTATAGATATGCCGGAAAAAGGTAAGAATAAAAAAGAGGAATTTTCCACCCAAGGCGGACCAGCCTCGGGCTGGGACGTTGCTGTTATCGGGGCAGGTCCCGCCGGAATAATGGCAGCGGGAAAGGCCGCTCAGCTTGGACAAAAAGTTGTTTTAATAGAAAAAAACTCTTCTCTAGCAAAAAAACTGCTTTTAACCGGCGGAGGAAGATGCAATTTTTCCAACGCTGAATTCAATTTAAGAGAGCTAATAAAAAATTACAACCACGGGGAATTTTTATTCCACGCTTTTTCTATTTTTGGACCGAAGGAAACAATTTATTTTTTTGAAAAACTGGGAATAAAAACTAAAACAGAAAAAAATAAAAGAGTTTTTCCCGCGGATAATAGCGCAGGTGAAGTTTTAGAAGCTTTAAATAAATACCTAAAGGTTAATAGAGTAAAAGTAATTTTAAATTCAGAAATTACTGGCATAGACAAGAAGGGAAACCCCCCTTCGTCAAAGACTTCGGCGGGGCAAGGAAAAATAAACAAAATAATTCTTAAGAAAGGAGAAATTACGGCTAAAAAATATATTTTGTGCACCGGAGGAAAGTCATATGCATTAACGGGATCTGACGGATTTGGATATGCACTAGCCGAAAAACTGGGTCACACAATTATAAAACCAATGCCGACCCTGTCTCCAATAAAAATAAAGGAAAGCTGGATTAAAGACCTTCAAGGAATAAGCCTGAAAGATATTACAGTAGAATTATTTCAAAACGGTTTACCAGCTAAAGATGGCAAAAACTTCATCAGAGAAAAAGGAGAAATAATTTTTACTCATTTTGGCGTAAGCGGGCCGGCTATTTTAAACATAAGCGGAAAAGTGGGAGAATTAGCCAAAAATGGCGAAGTAAAACTTCACATAGACATGTATCCCTCGCTAAATCAGGAAGAACTCTTTAAAAGGCAGGATGAAATTTTCAAAAGATTTTCTAAAAAAACTGTAAAAAATGTATTATCAGATTTTATGCCCCAGAGATTAGTAGAAGTTTTGCTAGATATTCATAAGATAGAAAAGGACAAAATGGCAAACAATATGACTAAGGCGGAAAGATGGACAATTGCAAGAGCCATAAAAGCTTTTGAAGCCACCGTTGAGGACGTTTTAGGTTTTGATCAAGCTATGGTTACAAAAGGAGGAGTATCTTTGAAGGAAATAGACCATAAAACAATGAAGTCAAAAATAATAGATAACTTATATTTTGCCGGAGAAATTATAGATGTTAATGGAAAAACTGGCGGATTTAATCTTCAAATGTGTTGGAGTACCGGAAGTCTTGCCGCAGAAAATTAAATACTTTTCCAAGCCGCCGAAAGGCGGTTTTTTTTGATTGACAAATTCGTTTTTTTGCGTCAAAATTTAAAAAGTTCGTTGAAATGTGAAAATTGAGTTTGTGTTTTCGCCGGAAGGATCCAATGCCCCGGAAAAGGAAGGGATGCAAAATGACTCAATCAATGGCAGAAACGGAGGTACGTCCGGCCGCACCCCTCACCGAGAATGAGAAACGGCTTTACGCGCAAATTCCAACTGAAATTGATTTTATCCCCCACACTGACTTCTTCTCTGCCTCTGCCGAAGCGGGATTCTTCGGACCCAACGCGAAAGATATCGCTATTCCACGCTGGAATTCTTCTCGTAATCATGACGGGGAAGAGGCCGCCATGATTGCAGGAAGCAGTAGAAAGCTCGCCGCAAAAGACGAAGAGGTGCTTTTCCTGCGCTATAATTACGCGCGCTATCGATTAGGAAAACTGCTTACGGCTCAAAACCGGTGTCACTCGATGCGCCACGCAAGACAGATGATATTGTGGCATGGCCGCGTACTGGCTTTGCAGGGTGATATTGTGGAAGCAAATATGGGGCTTGTTCTAGCCATGGTAAAAAGAGGTCATATTACAAACGTAGAGTTTGAAGAGTTAGTTTCCGATGGACATCTTACCTTGCTTAGAGCTGTTGATAAGTTTGATGTCTCCCGCGGATTCAAATTTTCAACATACGCTTGCAGGGCGATCCTGAGTGGCTTTAGCAGATTAGCCAAAAAGGTTTCTCGCAACCATTTCCCTGACGTCGGCTTTGCCTGTCGCTTAATGGAAAAAGACCTGCGAGAATGGCGGGAAAAAACGGCTAAACCAGAAGGTGTTCTACATATCTTAAGGCAGGCAATTCTGGGCAATGTAGCCGGACTCGATCCCACCGACGCGTTAATCCTCCGCGAACGTTTTGGCTTCACTGCTGAGGACGGCGTAGGGAAAACGTTGAGCGCAGTGGGAATAGCCACAGGATTGACCAAGGAAAGAGTAAGACAACGGCAGGATAATGCTCTTACACAGCTCCGAGGGCACATAGAAAGAATCATGGGAAATTATTAACCGGGAAAACACAAAACGCAAAAAGCAGACAATGTCTGCTTTTTTATTTCCTAAAAAAACAAAATGCTGAATGCAACAAAAAAACCGGCGGCATACCAGCGGTTTTTTAGTGTATTATTTTATTTTGTTTTGCTTTCTATCGCGCTTATGTAACTGCAATAATCGCATTTTGGACTAGCGTCCGGAATTTTGTCTTCATTCAAACATTTGTACATATCTGTAATCGCCTTCTCAATCCACGAACCATCACCATCATATGCAATTAGGTTAACCCTAAATTCCAATTTTTGGTCAAAAGCTTTGGCGTCCGCGTTTCCATTGCAATACACAAAGTATCCTGTATTTGAAACTTTATACCCGTTCTGACGCAGAAGCCACTGATAAATTTCCATTTGCCTTTTATATCCGATGTGCCAATCCTTATCTAGCGCGGTTATTTCTTCCTGCTTGGCTGTTGCTTTATAGTCTACAACAATATATTCTTCCTTAGAATTTTGCCACAAGTCATCAATCGCGCCATAAACCAAGAAATTTGTCGGCGTATGCAAAAATTGTACTCCAGTAAAATTATGTCTCCATTTATCTAAATCCTTGTGTGGCGCGGGCTGGGCATCAACACCATACCGTTCCAATAATGGATGCCTTGTTTCTTTTGCCCTATGTATATCAAACTCTTTTTTTAATAAAGCATCAACTGCCGAGTTTAAGGAAAAAGGAAATCCCGGCGGCCTGCTTATTCCAACCCGGCGGTCAAAGTAAAAACATCTTGGGCATTCAATAAACAAATCAATTTTTGACCTAGAAATTTTAAAGGGCTCTGATGCATTTTTTTCGTAAAGTCCCCTAACCTTTTGCGCTGTGTAATAATCTGACATAATTTATTTTTTAATAATTTACTTTATATTAATCCTTCTTGATATTCAACTCCGTTTACCTTCGGGAATGCGGGATAAATTTTTTGGACTCGGCCTACTTGACCGTCCTCTAATCTAACTTTGCATCCGCGCGGATGAAAACTGCCACCGGTTAAAATATCCTTCACCTTTCCGTGAGTCAGTTTGCCCGTCGGCTGGTCTTTCTTTAAAACAATATCCACCTCACAACCAATTTTTATATTTTTTCTGATTGTTCCGTCCACGAATCTGTAAACGAGAGAGCAGACTTGTTTCAAAATTTAAGCAAGACATATCGAGCACCTTAATGCTAAAATTCCGCTGAATACCTCTCATTTGTTTTGTTGATTTATTTTACCAGAAAAAGTATGTGATTAACATATTTTTGTTAAATAAAAAGGCTCCACTCTGCTGTGTTGCGGGCTTTGCCATGATGGAATAGCAATGCCCGAAGAACAGAGTGGAGCGCCGGAGGGAAAAGAAGAGAGACAAGCTCTCGGAGCAGGTGGAGGGAGACCTACTCCATTTCTTTCCCTCTCGGAACAGGGACTACGCGCCAGGGCCGTCGGTAAAGTGGAGTATCCTTACGGCGCGGGGTGAGAATTCCCCTGCGATTAAGCTTTACTTCGACTGCGACCAGATATTCAGGCTCCGAAATTATGTGAATCTTCATTTTTTCCTCCTTGTGCAAAGAACAGAAAACTCATCCTATCTTAACGATACACCTTCCTGCTCTCTTGTCAAGAAAATGCACCCCGAGTTC
>Ga0209542_10006471_pt1 | contig 22777 bp, 19 predicted proteins | sample RifCSPhighO2_01_FD_184028 | JGI IMG/M metagenome (GOLD analysis project Ga0209542, IMG submission 184028) | Soil microbial communities from Rifle, Colorado - Rifle CSP2_plank highO2_0.1 (SPAdes) (version 2) | ecosystem: Environmental > Terrestrial > Deep subsurface > Rock core/Sediment ... | reverse complement strand
GCGCCAAATTTTTCTTATGCAGATAATGGCCTCGCACATGGAAATCTTTGAAAACACGAATCAGGACCCAATGAAAACACTTGCGATTGTAGAGCCGAATATTCAAGTAAAAGAAGAGCTCTTAATCCTCAATCGAAACGATCTCTGGACATGGCTCAACAATCAAAAAATTGTTTTAAAACCGGAGGATAGAGCATATTCGATTATCTATTAGCTGCATGGTAATGCCAAAAACCGTTTGGAAAAAAATTCTTCAAAGTGTTCTTGTTACAGAGCTCGCGCTCGCGCCCGTTTTCGCGCCGCTCACGTTTGTGCGAGCGGAAGACGCAGACCCCGCCTATCCGTCTGATCCAGGAGGACTAAATGAATTTTCGTATCCGTCTGACCCGGGAGGGCTCGATGAATTTGGCAGCGGTGGCGGGACCGGCACCGGAAGCGGGGACGGATTCAGTTTGGGCAACCTCGGCGGACTTCTTACATCTTCCGGGGTTTCCTGCGGCGGGTCAGGAGGATCAGGGGGATTTCTTGGCTCAATTTTCGGAGGCGCGCTTGGGAAGGTTGGCGATATTTTCGGCGGATTTCTCGGCGGATCAAGCGGAGGCGGAGGGGGCGGAATCGGCCCGATCGGCGGAGGATTTGGCGGAGGTAGCGCCCAACAGGTTCCGGTAGCGGACTCGGTAACGCGAAATGAAACCGGGAGAATCAGGACAAACACCGGAGAAATCGTAAAAAAAGAATGCGTTCTTGATCCTATTTCAAAAGCAATCACCGCGGTGCTTTTGAAGACGCTGGGAAACCGGATTATCTCCTGGATTCAAAACTCCGACGTGGGATTTATAAAAAATTATGAAATGGAATTCCGAAAGGCAGAACAGGAGCGCGCCGAAGAATTCAGACGGAACCTCGCAAAAACGCAAATGGGATATGGCATAAACGCATATGTTGATAATGTTTTGGCTTATCCAAAACCCGGAAGCAACAAACTCGCCGAAACATTTACCTGTCCCATGCCGGAATTGCGGGACGGAAGGTTCAACGCGAATTTTAACAACGGCGGATGGGAAGCGTTTTTTAAAAAAATGACATACGCGCAGTGCAACGCCGAGGGAGCAGCGCTTCTTGCACTTGAAGAAGAAAACGCGCTGGTAAGCAGTAAATTGCGCGCGCAAACCGCAGAAATCAATGCAAACAGCGGGTTTAAGGGATACGGGGTTCAAACAAAAGAAAAATGCGGACCCGTTATTGCGAAGGACGGAACAGAATACATCAGATGCACCACAGAACGAGAAACCAAAACTCCGGGCGAAAGCATCAAAGACCTTATGAACCGCATATTTGGGTCGGGGATTGACTGGGTTATAAACGCGGATGAAGTAAACGAGGCGATTACCGCATCAATCATGTTTCTTGCGGATACCCTTGTAAAAACATCGAGCGGACCTGACGGAAAAGGCGTGTTTGCGCCAGAGCTTTCCGCGCGAGCCGAGTCCTCCCCGGGCATATTTTCCGAGTCAACGCTCATGGTCCAGCTAAACACCCAGATTGCGCGCTCGGATAAAGGACTTGAACTCATTGACACGCGCTTGGCGGATGCGCTCGCGACAGTACTGCGAGAAGGAGAGGCGCTCCTCGCGCTTCGGAGAACCCTTGCCGCGCTCATCGCAGACCTTGCACTCGCAACAGAGGATGGAGAAATCGCCGCGCTCAACGCACAAATTACGAGCACAAACACGCTCATCAACACCTCGATCACGAAGATCTCAAGCGCAAAAGCAGAACTCGCGGCCGCGGCATCGAACAAAGAAAATATTGCGAAAGCGCGCGCGGATCTTCTCACGCTCCGGAACCGCCTTTTGTCAACGACAAAAATAGAAGACGTTGAAGTTATTGCGACTGACGCCATAAACCTAACAAACGCTCTTGATATTTTCTTTGAAATCGCGGCGATTGCGGTGCCTTCGGGCCTCACGGGAACCGCGGACGTTAAAATATCAACGATAGAGCAGATTGACCAGACACTGGCGCTTGCCGGCCGCGCGACGTCCCTCATAACTGCGTTTGCAGCCGGAGCAACAAGGATCGACGATGCGATTCTCACCTCTCAAATCCCCATTCTAAACATTAAAAAAGCCGAACTCGCCGCGCTTACGTCATCCCTTACGGCGCTCCGCGCGACCATAAACGCCACGACTGACAAAGAAGCGATCAGAACAACATCAATCACGGCGGCGAATGTAAATATTTCCGCAACAGCGAAGGTTTTTGAAATTAATCAAGTTATCGCATCTGCAATTAGGGACTTTAATCCATAAATGAAAACGCGCTCTATACGCACCATAGCACCTGTTCTTCTCATCCTCATCATACTTGGGGTTGTTTTCGCGTTCTCTGCGCACGCTGCGGAAGGTGACCCCGAGATGGGTCCGGGAGGAAGCATTGCAAAAGGACTTATCTCACCTTCGTTGTTTGTGTTGAACGGCGTTCTCTATATTATCCGCGCGCTTGTCTGGTACATACTCAGTTTTTCGTCAATGCTCCTTACAAAGCTCTTTTGGTTCAACCTCATTGCCGTGCCAACCGCGGTGCCCGCGGTTCTTATTATGTGGGCGGCGCTCCGGGATCTCACAAACGGCATTTTCCTTCTTGCGATTCTTTGGGTTTCGCTCACCATAATTTTTAACATTGAAAATTATGGCGGGAAACGGCTCTTGATGCGCGTTGTGATGGTTGCGCTTTTGATCAATTTCAGTTTGCTTATGGTGACAATGGTTTTCGGTATTGCAAACAGGATTGGATTGATATTTGCAAAAAATATGCCCGCCGATCCGGGACTCTTCATTGTAACGGCGATAGACGCGCAGAACGTCGGAACTATTTTTAGCAAAGAACGGCTCGAAGAAATTAGAAAAGAAGAAGACAAAAAAGCCCAACAGCTGCAGGGGCAGATTTCATCTGCGTCTCCCAACGTGGGAAGTCCTTTGAAAGAAACGCTTCTTGCCTCAATCGGCGTTCCGACAGCAGAGGCCGCAACCGATAATTTTTGGCTTGGGTGCGGAGCTGGTCTTATCGGGGCTGCGGTGGGAATTGGGTTAGCAAAATTTACCGTTGGGGTATCTCTTGTTGGCGGGGTTAAGTTTGCAGCAGCCATGTGCGGATTTTCTGCGCTCTACAACCACTTTACCGGAGCGGTAACAGGACTATTAAATACCGCAGCAAATACGTCAGTACAGCTTCTCGCCCAGATTCTTTTTCTCTCTTTGACCGCGTTTACTATGCTCTACGGCGCGATTGTTTTGCTTATTCGCTATGCGGTCATGGTCGCTCTTTCCGCGGTTGCTCCGGTTGCGTTCGCCGCGGCAATGGTTCCGCAGACAAAACAATATTTTGATCTTTGGGTTTCCACACTCCTTCGCTGGGCGTTTTTCCTCCCGATGTTTTACGTAATGATGTACCTTGGTTTTTTCATTATTTCCGGCATTGACTCCGGCGCAACACGAGGGTTCGGGCCCACGTCGCTCGATCGAATAATGATCGTGCTTGTGGGGGTGCTATTCATGTGGATGGGCCTTCGTATTGCGAAAAAGACCGGCGGGGCGATTGCCGAATCTGCGCTCGGCGGCTTATCAAAAATTGGACTCTTTGCCGCGGGAGGAGCCGCAGGGCTTGCTATGCGGGGCGCGGGCGCGGCAATCGCCGCACAGCCCGAACGCGCGCAGGAGTGGGCAGCTCGCGCGCGAAGAATCCCGCTCGTGGGTCGTCAAATTCAGCGCGCAATGGGCCAGCCGATCGAACGAGATAGAAAAGAGGTCGAAAAACGCCAGGAGGAAATGAAAAACTTTTCCGTACCCCAGCTTGGAGATCACTACCGCACTTCGTCCTCGCGCCATGAAAAAATTGCAGCGGCTCGTCTCCTTGTCGAACGGGAAAAACTTGACGAAATTGCAACACAAAAAGAGGAAGCGTATCGCCTTGCAAGCAATGTCGGTATGGCAAAGGAATTTCTCACACTTGACCCGACGCTCGCAATACCAACGGGTGGAGACAGTAAAGAAGACACGATCAAAAAAACTGTTGAAAAACTCCAAGACAAAACAAAGATATCAAAACTGGCGTTTGACCCTGCTCATACCACCGTCCCTAATAGAACCGCCCTCATCGAAGCGCTCGTCACCCACGCAAATACAAAAGAGTTAAGTAAAATAGGAATGCAAAACAAAGCCCTTATGCAAGCGACCATGGACCACTTAAACAGCCGCACTCTTGCGCAAATGGACGCGCTCAAAGATGAGATAAGAAACAAGGTCGGCGACGCACAGGTCCACCAACTTACAGAATACTTTACCGGCAATATAGCTGGCGGCATTGGACCGCGACTGGGATGGAGGGCGCCAACACATTGGTAATGCACATGAAAACGTTTTCTGAAAAAGAAATAGAAGAGCGATTTCAAAAACTTTCTTCCGTTCTCGTGGAAGCGATGTATAGCGCCGATAACGCAAGGGCGATAGTAAAACTGTCGGGAAAATATAGTATTACCGGAAGAAAAACTTCCAATGTCGCGGGAGAAATCGGCTACGTTATTCTTGGCCTTACAAAACCCGAAGAGATTTCCTCGCGCCTCTCGGAGCGGCTTGACCTCAAGCCGAGCGACGCCGCTCTCCTTACAAAAGATGTTTACCAAAATGTTCTCAAGCCGCTTGCGACGGAACTGAAACGCGTCCACGGATTTGATTTGAGTGAAGGCGCGTTCGATGCAAAATCGCCGTTGGTCGCGCCGCACACAGAACCGCAAAAACCGCCGGCGCTTGTGATTCCGCCGCGTCCTGTTGTGCAACAGACACAGCCAACGCCTCGTCCTAGCCAGCCCCCGCCTCCGCCGCTTCGGCCAGTTCCTCCTCCGCAGCCGCGGACTTTTGAGCAAGCAACGCAGTCATCGCCGCCCTCTCGAGCTCCAGAACCAAGAGCGCCGTTTACGCCGCTGTCGCGAGCGCCAATAAAACCCCCGGATATTCCACGACAAGCGTCCGCGCCTCCTCCGCCTGCTCCACCGCCAGCACTGCCTCCTGAACAAGTGGAACCGCGCCCCTTGGCTATTGCACGCGCCCCTCAGGCACCTCCTATGCCGCCTCGGCCTAGCGCGCCTCGCGAATCCCCGATTGCGCCGCCCCTACCGCCAAAGCCACCAACTTTGCCAGAGCCCCGGTCTCCAAGAAATATTTTTTCGCCTCAAATGTCTGGACCCCTCGAGCCCCAGCGCGAGCCCGCGCGCCCGGCACAAGAAAAACCAACACCGCCTCTTCAGCCGCGGGTATTTACGCCAAAACGCCCTGCTTCGCCTCGCGATATTGATGATCCCTACAGGGAAACAGTCGCGCCGCAGGAAAAAGAATTGCAGCAAAAGCGCGATGCCGTCTCCGATCCCCGCGGCCGAGAACCGCCATTTCAGGTAAGGAAAGGCGAGCCGCCCTACGTAAATCCGAAAATTCCGCCGATTGATCTTCGGGAGGACGCGTCCCGCCCCTCGGAGCCGCCCGCGCCGCCAGACCCGCACTGGGAAAAACTTACGTAACGTTAAAACGTTCAACTGTTAAAATCGTTGAAATCGTTTATGTAAAATGCGATATAACTTTGAAAAGCTTGAGATATGGAATCTTGCGCTTGTGGAGATCGACATTATAGATCGCCTAACAGAAAAATTTCCGAAGCAAGAAAAATATATTCTTGAAGACCAAATTAAACGCGCTTCTCTTTCCATAGCGCTGAATATCGCAGAGGGAAGCGGCCGGGGAACAAAACCCGACTTCCGAAGATTTATCAGAAACGCAATCGGTTCTCTCCTCGAAGTGGTCGCCTGCGTACGAATCGCGGTACACAAAAAATATATTGATGAAGAGAGTACAAAACCGGCCGATGCGACCTTTGAGAAACTTTACTTCAAGCTGGTCGCCATGGAAAAATATTTGAAACGATAACCAGCATAATGAATTCATCGACTTTAACGTCTATAACGGTTCCAACGTTTTTAACCACCATGCAGCGCTTCCAGGTTCCACAATTCATCACCGTTGAGGACAAAATCATCGGAGGGTTCCTCACCGCAAAGCAATTCGTCTATGTTGCGGCGGGAATAATTTTAATCGTCATTATTTTTTTCTCCTTCGCCGGATTTCTCGCGCTCTTTCTCGCGTTTCTCGTTGGCGCCTCGGCGGCAGCACTCGCGTGGGGGACAATAGACGGCCGGCCGATCCCCATACTCGTCGTACACGCGATATTGTTTTTTTTACGCCCCCACGTGTTCGTCTGGAAGCGCGCGGTCACGAGAACGACAGACGAAACAGAGCTTGTTGTTCCCCGGGACGGCGAAACAGTCGTAAAAAAATCACCCAAACTTTCCCACTCGCGCTTGTCCGAGCTTTCCTGGACGCTCGACACAAAACTCCGCGATGATATTGTAAAAATGAACCCCGTTAGAAGTCAGTCGTCGGAGACGAATGTTGGTCTCTACACGAATCAGACTTCTAACGGGGTAAAATCCTAACCCGCTATGGCAGTCGAAACAGCTTCCGCCCAACAATTGCTCACCATAGACGCGATCAAAGACGACATCGTCGTAATGAAAGACGGTGGATTTCGCCTTATTCTCATGTGCTCGTCCCTCAACTTCGCGCTTAAATCCGCGGACGAGCAAGATGCAATAACGTACCAATATCAAAATTTTTTGAACTCGCTTGATTTCCCGCTTCAGATCGTGACTCTTTCGCGGCTTTTGAATATCACCCCATACATTGAAACGCTGAAAAATCATCAAAAAGAAGAAGACAACGAATACGTGAAAATTCAAATCGGAGAATATATCGAGTTTATCCAGACGCTCGTCGGATCCGCAAATATCATGTCAAAGACGTTTTATGCGGTGATCTCGCACAGCGTGTCGGTGTTTGAACAAAAGGGGTTTCTGGGAAGTACTTTCGCGGCCCTCGGACTCGGCAAGGGAGAAAAAAGGGGAGGAGCGGCGGACACTTCGTTTGAGGAACACAAGCTCCAGCTCTGGCAGCGCGTTGACACGGTGATTGAAGGCCTCAAATCGTTCGGTGTGAGGTCCGCACCCCTCAACACCGAGGAATTGGTCGAGCTCTTCTACGGCTTGTACAATCCAACGGAGTTTGAAAAAACCGCGTCGGCGATTGAATAACCATATGGCACTCTTTTTCGGAAAAAAAGCAAAAAAAGACGACGATGTTCTTTCGATTCTTCCGACGGATCTCGCGCGCGGCGAAGGACTCGGACTCCAGGATATCCTTGCGCCCTCGGCCCTTGAAGTGAGTCCGACATTCATCCGAATCGGCGAAAAATTCGCGCGTACTATTTTTGTCTTCTCCTATCCCCGCTACCTCCACACCGGATGGTTCAGCCCCATCATCAACATGGACAAGCTCTTTGACATTTCCATGCACGTCCACCCGGTTGATACGGCGACCATCATGCGAACATTGAGAAGGAAAACCGCGGAGGTCCAATCGCAAATCTCCGACCGCGAGGCGCGTGGCTTGGTGCGCGACCCGATGCTCGACGCCTCGTACCGAAACCTTGAAGAGCTTCGCGACAAGCTCCAGCAAGCGCAGGAACGGCTCTTCTCCTTCGGCCTCTATATTACGATGTACGGAAAATCCGAGGACGAACTCAACAAAACCGAGGCGGAAATAAAATCCGTTCTTGAGTCGCGGCTCGTGTACACGAAGACCGCGCTCTTCCAGCAGCTTGAAGGGTTTCAGTCGGTTCTGCCCCTTGCCTCAGACCGTCTGGAAATCCACACCTATCTTAATTCGTCGCCGGTTTCGTCCACGTTTCCGTTCGTATCGTTCGATCTCACGTCAAACAAAGGGATTCTCTACGGCGTCAACAACCACAACAATAGCTTGATTCTTTTTGACCGGTTTTCGCTCCCGAACGCGAACTCGGTTATATTTGGCGTCTCGGGCGGCGGAAAAAGTTATTTCGCGAAACTCGAAATTTTGCGTTCGCTCATGTGGGGAATTGACGTAATCGCGATCGACCCCGAACGCGAGTATGAATATCTTTCGGAGGTTGTCGGAGGATCCTACATCAATATATCCCTTTCATCAAAAAATCACATAAACCCGTTTGATCTTCCTATCCCGCGGGAAGACGAATCGCCCGCCGATGTTTTACGCTCGAACATCGTGAATTTAATCGGCCTTTTCCGGATCATGCTCGGCGGGCTCTCGCCGGAAGAAGACGCGATTCTTGATCAAGCGATTACCGAGACCTACGCGTCAAAAGACATAACGCCCGACTCCGATTTTTCGCAGATCACGACGCCGACACTCTCCGACCTTGAACTCATCCTTGCGAGTACCGTCGGCGGGGAAGAGCTCGCGGTCCGTCTCAAAAAATACACGACCGGAACGTGGTCGGGATTTTTGAACCAGCAGACAACCGTTCAAATAAATAACCGTTTGGTTGTTTTTTCTGTCCGCGACATGGAGGACGAGCTTCGCGCGGTCGGAATGTACATCATCCTCCACTATATATGGAACGTGGTGAGAACGACCTTAAAAAAAAGAATTCTCTTGGTTGACGAGGCGTGGTGGCTTTTGAAAAACGAGGACGGCGGATCGTTTCTTTTCGGCATTGCAAAGCGCGCCCGGAAATACTACCTGGGGCTCGCAACAATCACCCAAGACGTCGGGGACTTTCTCAACTCCACGTACGGGAAACCCATTATCACAAATTCGTCCTTGCAAATCCTTTTCAAACAGTCCCCGGCGACGATTGACCTTGTGAAGGATACGTTCAATCTGACGGACGAAGAAAAACTCATACTTCTTGAGGCGGACCGCGGCGAAGGAATATTTTTTGCGGGGTTGAAGCACGTGGCGATGAAGGTGCTCGCCTCATATTCCGAAGACCAGGTGATAACCTCCGATCCCGCCCAGATTCTTTTGATAAAAAAAGCGCGCGAAGAATATCACTCGCAGTCAATCGCATGAACACCGCGAAGCGTATATAATAAAAACATGATGGCTATTCGGAGAATTTTTAGTATTTCCCTTGCCCTCGCACTGGTTTTGCCGTTTTTTTCCTTTGCGCAAATCTCGTTTCCGTCTCTTGAGCCGCCTGCGTCAATCACCGCAGCTCCCTCCTCTCCTGCTCCGGGAGAGATTATCACGCTTCAAGCGGTAACGCCGATTTTTGATAAAGATACGACGTTTTACGAGTGGACGATAAACGGCAAATTCCGGGCAGATCTCTCGGGAAGAGGAAAATATAGCGCAGAGGCGATTGCGGGCCCTGTGGGAAGCATTATTACGGTATCGGTGAGGGCGACGGCGTCCGATAAAAGCGTTGCAACAATGTCTTCCACAATACGAGTATCTGCTCTTGCCCTTGTATGGTCCGCGGATACCTCGATTCCCCCGTGGTACGACGGGAAAGCCCTTGCCTCGCCGGGATCCACAGTAACCGTCGTTGCGATCCCGGAAATCGTGATAGCCGGAAAAACCGTTGACCCGAAAAACCTCGTCTACCAGTGGGGCCTTGGAGACGAGAAACAATACGCGTCGGGTGTTGGGAAACAATCGATCCAGATACAAACGTCCCAGACGCCCCAAACATCACACTGGGTCCGCGTTACCGTTGAAGACATCGGGCGAACGGTGAAAAAAGAGGGTGCGGTTTTTATTACCAATCGCGACCCGTCAATTTCGCTCTACCGTTTTTCTTCAGCGGGCGGAACAGAATACCGGTCCGCGCAGGCGATCACCCAGATCGCAAAAGGGGAAGCGCTCACCCTCATTGCGGAGCCCTACTACGTTCCTGACAAAAAAACAGACATTCTCTACCGGTGGGATATTGGCGGGCTCAGAGTTGAGGGCTCCCCGGAAAATCCGCACATTCTCACGATTCAAACAGAGGCCCTTCCCGCAGCAGTGACCCTTATTTCCCTTCTTGTGTCGTCCGCAAAAAACGCGGCGCTTGCCCCGATTACAAAAACAATTAGTTTATTCATACGCTCACAATGACGCTTTTTCGATCACTCGCTCTTACGGCGCTCTTCCTGGTTTTTTTCATCCCGGGTTTTTCTGACGCGCAAATTCTTTGCCGAAGCTCTGTCGGAGGGCACTGCGTGAATCTCGCGGCCGCGGGTACGGTCCCCGGACTTGAATTTTTGGGCGAGATTGAAACCCCGAGCGCGCTTTTTTCGAAAATATACACATTCGGCGTGAGTTTTGTCGGCCTTGCCGCGTTTTTCATGTTTACGTACGGCGCGATCCGCTATATGACCGCTGGAGAAGGAAGTCCGTCGGAAGCGAGAAAAATAATGTATAATGCGCTCTTCGGTCTTGTTCTTGCGCTCGTTTCTTTTCTTATTCTCAAAATTATTAACCCGGAATTGGTAAGCGGATTTAACATAGCGCTTCCAAAAATAGAAGGACTGAAAGCGCCTGCGCCAAGTCCTTCTACGGAGTCCGGCGGGGCAGGACCCAGCACCCAGTATATTGGAAAAGACCTAGGAGCGGCGGCTGTGGAGGCGGCCCGTAAAGCGTGTGAGGAAGCTGGCGGAAAATTTACGGAATTTACGGATTTTAGTGGAACCAGTTATACCTGCCTACATTTATAATTTCGCTGAAATTCTTCACGTACTCACAATAACTCCATGAACGACCTTTCGCAAAAAAAACTTATTATCTATATCTTGCTCGGCATCATCCTTTTTGGCGCGGGAACGCTTGCGACGTATTTTTTCCTGTTTCGCGGCATTGGCGCGCCCACGGAGCCGAAAGAACCGGAGCCGGTGAGCGAAAATATACCCGGGTTTCCTGAAGCGGGTCCGGGTATAGGAAAAGACCCGCGGTTTGCCGAAGGAAATATTCAGCCGGGTTCGAACCAGGAAATTCCCGTAGCAACCGGCATCAAGACGCGGCTCTTTCTTGTGGCGGATTTCGCGTCCCTCGGCGCCGGGCTCTCGCGCGCAGAAGATACACTATACTATTTTAAAAAAGACGGCGGTGAGCTCGCTTCATTTTCTTTCCCGGCCGGAACCCAAGAATCCCTTTCAACCATTACAATCGTTGGTATGATGAGCGCCTCGTGGTCGCCTGCGCGCGATCGGGCAATCGTCTCCTATCTTGACGGAACACTGGTAAAATCGTTTCTTTTTAAGGCAATCGGAACGTCAAGCGTTGCAACGCTTCCGACTGGTGTACGAAGCTCTGCGTGGTCGCCCACGGGTTCGTCCCTCGGGTATCTGACCGAAAAGGACGGAGAAACCGCACTCGCAACCGCGGACTCATCCGGGAAAAATCAGAAAACGATTTTCCGAACTCAGATTCGCGAAATAACGCTTTCCTGGCCGCTTCCGGAAAAATTCGCCCTCCAGACAAACCCGTCGGGCGTTGTTCCCGGATATATATTTATATTTACCCGTTCAACCGGGGAGCTTACACGCTTTCTCGGACCCACAAACGGCCTTACGTCGTTGTGGTCGCCGAAGGGGGGGAGGGTTCTTCTCGGGTCAACAAACGCTGCGGGAAAATCCCTTTCGCTCGCGATCCGCGACTCGCTGGGAAAAGAAATCATGACCGCGGCAATCCAGACGCTCCCGGAAAAATGCGCGTGGGCGAGCGAGGAAAAAATATATTGCGCCGTGCCGCGGGGAATTCCCCAAGACGCCGTTCTCCCGGACGACTACAGACGCGGGGAACTCAATACCAACGACCGCCTTGTCGCGATCGACGCAAAAACAAAAATCATCTCCGGAATTTTTAATGACGGCGGGTACGATATGGCGGACATCTCGGTGACAAAGGACGAAAAATACGTATTTTTCACTGACCGCATCACTGGAAAGGTGTGGGGCGTGGAAATATCACAGTGAAATTCCATCCCTAAAGAACGCTCCGCGGCGCGGAGCGTTCTTTAGGGAAACGGTTTTATGATGACGCGCCTGTGCGGTTCGTCCCCGACCGATTCGGTTGTGATGTCCGGATACTCGGCGAGGAGGAGATGGACGATTCTCCGCTCGAATGACGACATCGGACGAAGCGGGACTTCTTTTTTATAGAGCCGCACGTCTTTTGCCGCGCTCTTTACGTCCTGCTTCAGGTCCTCCATTTTTTTCATTCGATAGTCGTTGATATCGAGCGTAAATTTCAAATCATCCTCGCCTCTGCGGCGAATGCTTTTTTTTAAGAGGTGCTCCAGAGCAAAAAGATTGTTCCCGTATTCTCCTATTAAAAGATTTGAGTCCTTTTTCATCCGGACGCTTATGCGTACGGTCATGCCGTGAAATCCCTCTACGGCTTCGATGTCGTCGCCAAATCCCATTTGCTCTATGAACTCCCTCACTTTCTCTGTGAGAGCGTCTGTGTCCATGATTTCCCTACGGCGCTTTCTTTGTTAGTCGCGCAATCGCGGTGTCTTGGAGAATACCAAAAATATTCAGCATTGTCCAGTAAAGCGTCACTGCGGCGGGAAATGAATAAGAGAAAAATAAAAGCATAAGAGGAATCATGTAGAGCGATTGTTTCTGGAGGATCTGAGAAAAATCCGGCTTGTCCGACGGGGGCGGGGCTGGCGGAAGAGAAATTTTCGTTTGAATGTACTGGGTGAGTGCGGCAAAAAATCCGAGAGTGATATTCCCTTTTGAAAGATCGAGAAATCCAAACGCTACCGGGTTCACCGTCCCGGGGTTCGGAACAAATGAGTAGAGGTACGACAAAAGAGCGGGGTCAAACCCAGACCGGAATATTTGGAAAAGGGCAAAGAGGATAGGAAGTTGAATGAGGATCGGGAAGCACCCGGAAAACGGATTTACTTTTTTCTCCGAATAGAGCGCCATAAGAGCCCGGCCTTGTCCCTCGCGGTCATTTTTGAATTTCTCTTGAATTTTTTTTACCTCCGGCTGCAAAGATGAAAGGTTTTGTTGGGCTTTTTTTGCTTTCCAATGAAGCGGGAGTAAAAAGATACGCAAAACTAATGTGAATGCGATTATCGCAACGCCAAAATCGCTCCCGGGGATAACCGCATAGAGCCATATGAGCCCGTTAAAAAGGGGACTCCAAATAATTGTTGTATACAAAGAAGAAAAGCTGCTCATGGTTTGTTATACTCTGTGTTGCGGTTCTTTTCTTGCCTATGGCGCAAAACAGGATCATACCCTCCGCGGGAAAACGGATTGCAACGCGCGATGCGCCGAAGCGCCATCACAGACCCGCAAAAAAGTCCATATTGACTAACCGCCGTATGGGCGTACTCTGAACAAGAAGGAAAAAACCGACACCCGGCGTTTGGGGCGAAAACACTCGCGCTTTGAATGGCTATCCGAAAAAGGCCGGTATCGGGGGATCCTGCTCGTTGATAGACCTGTGTTGCCGCGCGCACCCAGCGGCTACCGAACGCATTTTTTAATTCCTTTTTCAAGCTCTTCATAAAACAGTGCTCGCGGAGCGCGCAGCGCTTCCTTTGTTACAATAATCGCGATGTCGGCGGGATCGCGGGGCCTTGGCGCGCGGAGGCGAAACCATTCTTTGACTCGTCGCCGGAGACGATTGCGAACCACAGCGGATTTTACGGTGCTTTTTGACACAATGCATGCGAGCCGGGTTTCTTTCGTGTCCGTCTTTCCTACGACAAAAGAAAAAAAGGGCGTATGAACCCTTCGACCAGTGCGAAAAAGACGATTAAAATCTTTTTGCTCACGCAGCCGATGCACTTTTTTCATAGATTGCTACACGCCAAGGCGCTCCCGTCCTTTTTTTCGGCGGCGCTCAAGGACGCGCTTTCCCGCTCGCGACTTCATGCGCTCCCGAAATCCGTGGGTTTTCTTCCTTTTCCGTTTTGACGGCTGATAGGTAATAGACATGCTGTATACGTTTTATAGTTAAGCCCTTCTTGCGACCGCGCTCCCATACCCTATATGATAATTCACACATCTTCAACAGTATTTCCCCACATCGGTCAGTAGCGGATGTTTTCTATTTCCGTATAATACCCATTATATACAAAACCGAATTTTTTTCTAGTTTTTTACCCATTCCCTATTCTCTTGTATGGAAAAAAATGATTTATGGCAAGCCGCGCTTGCGAAACTTGAACCCTCTATCTCACGCCCGAACTTCCTCACGTGGTTTCAAGAAACCGGAATTACGGGAATAGAAGACGGCCTCGCAACCGTTTTTGTTCCGAACGGTTTTGTAAAGGAGTGGCTTCAGAATAAATACCACAAATTCATTCTCCACGCCCTCCGGGAGATAACACCCGAAATAAAAGACGTGTCGTATTTGATAGCGAGGCCCGAGCGCTCACTTCACGCGCCGCTTGCGAAAGACGCCCCAAAAAAACGCCGCTCGACATCTGACGGCGCCTCCCTGTCGGACGACCTTTCGATCCGGGAGCTCTCTGTGAACCCGGAAACAAATTTAAACCCTCGCTATTCGTTTTCTAATTTTATCGTGGGGTCTTTCAACGAGCTTGCCTACGCCGCAGCTCAGTCGGTTATTAAGAATCCGGGAACAAGCTACAACCCGCTTTTCATATACGGCGGTGTTGGCTTGGGAAAAACCCATTTGATACAAGCGATTGGGAACGAAGTTTTGCGCCAAAACTCTCAAAAAAAAGTACGATACGTTTCTTCGGAAAAGTATATGGGTGAGGTTGTCGACGCTTTGAGAAACCAAGAAATGAACGCTCTAAAAGAAAAATATCGCTCCGTCGACCTTTTGATTATGGACGACATCCAGTTTGTCGCGCGAACGGAAAAAATGCAGGAAGAATTCTTCCATACGTTTAACGCGCTCTACGAGAAAAATAAACAGATTATTATTTCGTCCGACCGCCCCCCGCAGGCAATCTCAACCCTTGAAGAACGTCTCCGGTCGCGTTTTGAGGGCGGAATGATTGCGGACGTGGGAACCCCCGACGTCGAGACCCGCTTTTTAATTATAAAAACAAAAGCGGACGAAAAAGGGGTCATGATCCCGGAGGACGCCCTCCGCCTTGTTGCGGAACGGATAAAAACAAACATTCGGGAGCTCGAAGGTATTTTGAATAAAATTGTTATGAATTCAAAGCTCTCGAACTCCCCCGTCACAAAAGAGAGTGTTGAAAAAATCCTTGTTTCTCACGCCCTTGCCCCGAAAAAATTCGTTTCGGGGAAAAAAATTATAAAGGTAGTATGCGATTTTTATGAAATAAAAGAGCGAGATTTGGTCAACAGCTCACGAAAAAAAGATTTTGTGAAGCCCCGGCAAATTGCTATGTATTTGATGCGGGACGAACTCAAATATTCATACCCATCTATTGGCGATCGGTTTGGAGGGAGAGACCACACCACAGCGATTCATTCTTGTGAAAAAATTGCGGAAGAGCTGAAGAGAAACTTTGAATTGGAAGAAGAAATACGCTTGATAAAAGAACGAATTTTTAGCGAATAATTTTTATCCACACGTTTTTCTTTTTTAGAAAATCTATTCCATGGCCGTAATTTCAACGCTTTTCTCTCTATTTCACTAGTTGTTCGCGTCTAATAATAATAAAAATATATAAAAACTAATTATTGATTTTACGTTTTATGAAAGCGATGTGCGCAAAAGAAGTTTTTGAATACGGCATCTCTCTTGCAGAGAGATTTACCGGAAAAAATATAAATCTTCCGGTTTTAAACACTATTCTTATTGAGACCGATACCAGAATCCTTACCGTAACCGCGACAAATCTTGAATATGCGGTTCAAATATCCATTCCCGCAAAAATCCAATCACCTGGGAAAGTTGCTGTTCCCGCAAAAATTCTCACACAAGTCGTCCAATCCGTCCAAGAAGAAAACATTGAAATCGAAGGGAAAAATAACATACTGACAGTAAAAACGGAGTCCCGCGAAGGAAAAATAATCGGAGTGGAATCCGATGATTTTCCTCTTATTCCAAAAATCAAAAAAACGCAAACGTATTCATTTTCGTCCCTCGCGCTCGTTGACGGGATAGTAAAAATCCTTCCCGCGGTTTCTCTCTCCGAGTTCAAGCCCGAGCTAAACGGTATTTTTTTCAAAATCGCAGCCCAAGAGCTCACCCTCGCCGCAACCGATACGTTTCGGCTCGCTGAGAAAAAAATAAAAACACCAGAAAGAAACACCGAGATGAAAACGTTCATTCTTCCTGGGAAAATAGGGCAAGAAATAGCGAGGATTTTCGGAGGGCACGAGAGTCCGGTGCTACTCTCTCTCGGAGAAAATCAAATAGAAATAGCAAGCGGAGACGTCCGGATAGTGTCGCGCCTTGTGGACGGAATGTTCCCGGAATACTCCGCAATAATTCCCAAATCGTTTTCTACATCAGTTTTTCTTTCCAAAAATGAGTTTACAAACGCGATACGCGCTTCCAGTATATTTTCGTCAAAATTACAAGACGTTCACCTTGTGTTTTCGCAAAAAAAACTTGAGATTCGGGCGGAGAACGCCGAGGTTGGGCGCACAACAATATCGCTTCCCTGTGAGCTCACCGGCAAGCCCCTCGAAATGAATTTCAACTACCGGTTTTTGTTGGATGGGGTCCTCGGCGTAAGCGAAGATGAGTTATTTTTCGGAGCAAACGACGCAAATACGCCCGCGCTTCTCCGGAACAAAAACGAAGCGTCGTTTTCGTACGTTATTATGCCGATTCGGCTGACATAATTTTTGAGGTCATCTCCAAACCCCTTTTTGCTACACGTATCTAATTTCGGTTGCGAAAAAAGTTAGAGATGACCTCATTGAGAAAGAACAGTTACGGCGACTTCTCCAACTCCTTTGTTTCCGAAAACATCGTACGCAACAGCGCGGAGCGAGTGATTTCCCGGCTCAAAAGGGGCGGGGAGGAGAAACTGAGAATTTCCTAAAGTCGGCGCAGTTTTTGCTCCACGCAAAACATCGTCTACAAAAAAAGAAACCTCGCGAAGAGAAAAAACAGCGGTCACATTCACCACGATCTCGCTCGGGGGGGTTCGGTATACGTTGTCTTGCGGGAGAGAGGGAAATGAGATTTTCGGCTGGTTTTCCCGCGTGTGTACCGTATCAACGGACGACGGAGGAAATTCTTCCTGCGGCTGGTTTACAGACGTCCACGCCGCGACACCCTCTTCCCAGTTTTTATATTGCGGGTCGCTCCACGGATTTTCTGGCGGGTCACCCAAAGGATTGTCTTTATTGATGAATGTAAGGATTGTTGCAAGGGGGCCATAGGATTTTTCGCGCACAAGTTCCGGCGGAGTAAACTCAGTAGCAAGGCGCCCGGTAAGCGAGTCAATTTTTACTACTGAGCCGGCCCGGTATACTCCACGGAGAACGGGTTTTGCAGGATTTTCTTTTTCCGGAGAAACAAAATCCTCAGGCGGGGAGGTTTCAAAAAACCCATTGAGAAACTCATGCCACAGAGGGGCCGCAACCATCGCCGACAGGCGCTCGCGATCAATCGTTGAATTGTCGTTATTTCCAACCCATACGCCGGCAACAATGGACGGCGTATACCCCACGACCCACGCGTCTCGGTAGTCCTGCGTTGTTCCTGTTTTAACCGCAACGGTTCTGTCTGGGAAAAAAAGGGAGCTCGTGGGGCCGAATACCGGCGTGCGTGCGGTGTTATCCGTGAGAATGTCTGTGATAAGCCGCGCTACTTGCGTATCAAGAACCGCGCCTCCCCTCGGTTTTTGCTCTTCCAAGATCTTTCCCCGTGAGTCCTCGACGCGGAGTATCGCGGTCTTCGGATATAAAACGCCGTCTTGGGCAAAAACGCCGAAGGCGGACGTCATTTCCAAAAGGGTAACCTCAGCGCCGCCGAGCACAAGAGACAAGCCGTACCGGTTGGGATCGGTCAGGGTTGTTATTCCCGCGGCCGATGCCGTTTCTATAGAGTCATATAGCCCAGCAAGATACAAGAGCTTTACTGAGGGCACGTTTCTGCTTTGCGCAAGAGCGTCCCGGAGCGAGACCGGGCCGAGGAATTTTTTATCATAGTTTTGCGGGTGGTAGCACGTTTCAGGATCGCGAAGTGCGGGGCCCGGGGTACCGTCCGGATTGCATCGAGGGTTAAATTCTGTTGGAACGTCCAAAAGAACGGTTTCCGGGGTATATCCCTTTTTAAACGCCGTTGCGTAGACAAACGGCTTAAACGCCGAGCCCGGCTGGCGAGCGCGGAGAGAAACGTTCACGTGCGGGTCGAATTTGCACGAGACCCCAGGCACGCAGCCCTTTGGTAACGGCTCGTCCCAGTAACTGCGCGAACCAACCATTGCAAGAATCTCGCCGGTTTTTGGATTTATCGCAACCAAACTCGCGTTATACACGCCCAACAGCTCGTTTTTTTCCGCTCCGGCCGCGACCGCCTCCTCGGCCTTTTTTTGGAGGATGGCGTCGAGCGACGTTATAACCCGAAGCCCGCCTGATTCAACAAACTCCTCGCCATATTTTTCGTTTAGAAGCTCCCGGACGTAGAGGACAAAATGAGGTGCGATGATCGCCTGCGGGTGGAGGCTGAAGAGGATATTTTCTTTTTTTGCTTGAATAGCGTCCGATTCCGTAATAAACCCCTGCTCCCGCATCCGGTCTATGAGTGAATTTTTTCGTCCCAAAAGTTCTTCTTTACGGGAAAAATAGTATGTCGGCGCCTTGACGAGAGAGGCGAGGATCGCGGACTCCGCGAGCGTGAGGTCTCTGACGGGCTTTGAGAAATAGATCTGGGATGCGGCCGCGACGCCGTAGGCATTCGAGCCGTACGGAATCTGGTTTAAGTAAAATTCGAGAATTTCGTCTTTCGAATAGACGGTTTCGATCGAGAGGGCGAGAAGCGCTTCTTTAAATTTCCGGGTGTACGTCCGTTCGTCAGACAAAATAGCTTTTTTTACCAGCTGTTGGGTGATAGTTGATCCGCCCTGGCGAATGTCGCCCGAGAGGAGATTTTTGACAAACGCCCGAACAATACCGCGCCAGTCAAGGCCGATATGGGAATAAAAATTGACGTCTTCAGCGGCGATGGTCGCATTCTTCATATGTGCGGGGATTTCAGAAAGACGGACAACGGTTCTTCGTTCGTCTCCGTGTATTTCATACAAAACAATTTCTCCGGTTCGGTCGTAAATCTTGGTTGACTGCGATATCGGGCGCTCGGACAGGCGCCGCGGGTCCGGAAGGTTTTGGACGACAATATACGAGGACCATACACCCCCAGTAGCAAGAAGCAGAAAAAAAGATACCAGGAAGTATCCCACGAGGAGCCTCGTTCTTGATTTTCTTTTTTTAAAGCGAGACACAGTAAAAATATTATAAAATAAATTAGCAAGTTTTTCCAGTCGTACGCGGCGGGTATTCGTGAAAAAAAACTGTTGTGGTAGTATTATACCCATATGCCCATCACAAACGGGAAAGGAAAAAAGATTTTCACCCTTGAATCAGAGGTTTTTACGCGGGGAGTTGAGAGGATCATCGGCCAAGACGCGCTCAAAACCGCGCTCCGAGAAGGAAAAAAGCTTAAGATAAAACTCGGGATTGATGTAACGGCACCCGTCCTCCACATCGGACACGCGGCAACTTTGTGGAAGCTGCGGGAGTTTCAGGGCGCGGGGCATAAAGTCCAGATTTTATTGGGCGACTTTACAACGCGGATAGGCGATCCAACTGGCCGGTCGAAAACGCGGCCCGTCATAGCAGAAAAAGAAATAAAGGAAAATGCGCGCCGAATCAGAAGTCAGGTCTTAAAAATCCTTCATCCGCAAAAGCGCCTGCTCGAGATCAGGAGAAACTCCGAGTGGTATGGGAAGATGAGGATTACCGACTTTTTAAAAATTCTTTCCCTTGTGACGCACGCGCGGCTCATTGAACGCGATATGTTCAAAGAGCGGATTAGGAAGGGGGAAGAAATCTACATGCACGAGCTTATCTATCCGGTTTTGCAGGGGTATGACTCGCTCATGCTCAAATCGGACTGTACCGTTGTAGGATCTGATCAGCTTTTTAACGAGTCAATGGGGCGATTCATCCAAGAGAAATTCAAAAGTGTTCCGCAGGCGATTGTAACGCTCACGCTTCTCCCCGGCCTTGACGGGGGGGAAAAGATGTCAAAGTCCGCGGGAAATTACATTGCGCTTCTAGACGCGCCGCGGGAAAAATTCGGGAAGGCAATGTCTCTTTCCGACAATCTTATTTTTGACTACCTTATGATGTACACCGACGTATCGCAAGCGGATATCGCAAAGTGGAAAGAGCGTACCCGCAGGGGAGGAAACCCCATGCAGGCAAAACTCTATTTCGCCGAAGCGCTCGTGCGCCGCTACCACGGAAGTAGTACCGCGCGAAAAGAGCGCGAGTATTTTCTTTCACTCTTTTCAAAAAAAGAAATACCCGATTCGGTTCCAACGCTTTCGCTTCCCGAGGGTGAATATGATGCGCTCACACTCGTCATGAAGGCGGGGGCAGCGGCGTCAAAGTCCGAGGCGCGCCGGCTCATCGGGCAAAGAGCAGTTCAAATCAACGGGAGGGTTTTTGTATCTCCGCGCGAATCGGTTTTGATCCAACAAGGGTCAATCATTCGTATAGGCAAAAAAAAGATTTTTAAAGTAGTGTAGAATATAGTGTAAGAAACCACCGCGTTGTTTACACTTCTCCACCCCGCTTTTTGTAAATAAGGTATCGCGGGCACCCCCTCGCCCCTCACGCGGCGGAAAGACGCTCGGCGGAGAGATACGCTTTTTGTTTCCTCATCTCCGCCTCGCTAAGCGTCCGGGACGCCAGGGGATAGATATTCTGCTCGCTCCTCATTGCTAGCGTCCCTCCCGATTCTTTCCTCCACGTGAGGGGCTCGACCCCGCATATCTATACACAAAAAGCAGGGCGGAGGGGGATGAGAGCGCGGTCGAGGTATTTCGTTTTTCGCGACAATAGAAATCGCGGTTTTCTTCGTCCCGCTTTGAGCGGGACTCGAAACCGAGCAAACCGCGATTTCTCTTAGTGAGGCGGCCGCTGGAGCCGCCGATACGGGTCGCGAAAACGAAATATCGAGGGAACCGCGCTTTCAGAAGTGTAAACAACGCTCGGGTTTCCTACAATTATAGAAAAGGAAATCCCCCGACGATACGTCGGGGGATTTTGGAGGAACTGCTACGCCTCTATTCTCATTCGCTTTCGTCTGCATCGTCGTCTGCATCGTCGTCTTCCTTATCTTCCTCTTCGTCGTAGTCGTCTTCGTAGTCAACGTCCTCCTCTTCGTCGTAGTTGAGTGTGTCGTGATCCATACGCATTAGTTCGTTCGCTTGTTTCAAAGCGATATCGAAACTCGACCTTTTACATTACTAATAAAAGCGAATCGCGGCGCGTCTATTGTCCGGGACGGAAACGCTCCAGGAGGTGCGCGGTAAACGCAATCGCGATTGCATCAAAAACATCATCGCGCGCCCTGAGCGATTCCGCTCCCGAGACCGAAAGCCGCACGATTTTTTCAACTTGCAGTTTGTCGGCCGCGCCGTATCCGGTGACGGCTCGCTTCACCTCAAGCGGAGTATACTCAAAGAGTGTAATTTTTTGGAGTGCGGCTGTCAAGAGGATTATTCCCCGTGCCTCCGCAACCGCCATCGCGGTCTTTTTATTTTTTTCAAAAAAAAGTTTTTCAACGGCAATCGATGCGGGCCTCCATCGGGAAATAAGGGTTCGCATTGCATCGTGCGTGCGCAAATAGCGTTCCGGGGGGCGGAGTGCGGTGTCAAGGATCCCCGCGTCGCGCAGGGTGGGTTTTTTCGCCCCGCAGTCGAGAACCGCAAACCCAATCGCGGTCGTCCCGGGATCTATGCCGAGGATAATCATAAGACCTCTTGCAGAATACTTTGTATAACAGGTTCACTCGGTCGAAGAGAAAATTGATATTTTCTCTTCTCCCTCGCTGCCCGTTATAAGCTTTTATGGTAATTTTTCCAAATTTCGTGCGAAAAAGGTAAAGAGGAAGGTAAAGAGGAATGAAGGCGTAATGACTGAATTACGGCGAATTCCGATGAGCCCTTTGCAGCAGAAATTTGGGGAAATGAGCCGGAATGTTATTCTGCAAGAGGTCTATGGGTTTTTCGCGTTCGTATATACTTCTTCGACGTCGTCGTGGCAAGAAAGCGCGTTGAGAAGGGACTCAAGCGCGGTCGTGCCCGTCTGGGAAAGCGCGACCTCGGTCTTTGCGCGGTAGACGAGACCCGCTTCTTGTGTGCTGACGCCGGAGGAGGCAAGGGAGTCCTGTACGCGCTCGGTTTCGCGCGCAAGCGCCTCGACAACCCACTCGCCGTTGACTTTTTCGTAGTCGCGCGCGCCCGCGTCAATTATCGCGAGCTCAATCTGATCATCCGTCATGTTCGGGGCCTGCGCGAGGTCAATGCCAAGAAGCCCTCGCTTTTCAAAATTCCACAAAACCGCGCCGGGGTCGGAAAGTTTTGCGTCATGGTCATTAAGAATCTTTCTGATTTCTGCGAGCGATCGATTTGTATTGTCCGTGATCCCTTCGATGAGAATGAGTACTCCCTCAGGACCGAGCGCTTCGTAGAGAAATTCGCTCGCGGAGCCAGCGTCAGCGGCACCCGCCGCGCGCTCGATCGCGCGCGCGATATTCTCTTTCGGCAGTCCGGACGCGCGCGCGTGGAGAACCGCCGCGCGAAGGCGCGCATTTGCCGCGGGGTCCGGGCTCCCGGAGCGCGCAGCCGCCGTTATCTCGCGCGCGATTTTTGAAAACAAAACGCCCTTTTTCTGGTCGGTTATTGATTT
>Ga0209542_10006470_pt1 | contig 22777 bp, 25 predicted proteins | sample RifCSPhighO2_01_FD_184028 | JGI IMG/M metagenome (GOLD analysis project Ga0209542, IMG submission 184028) | Soil microbial communities from Rifle, Colorado - Rifle CSP2_plank highO2_0.1 (SPAdes) (version 2) | ecosystem: Environmental > Terrestrial > Deep subsurface > Rock core/Sediment ... | reverse complement strand
TTTCAAAAATTCTAAAACTTTCTGTTCTACCTCTAGGCCTTGCCTAGGGGCGATGACATAAAATCTAGAGATTAATGTTTTGGTCAAGGCGTTGATATCCGGTACTATAAGAAAAAAATGGGTATCGAATATCGGTTCCTCAAAAAGCTTGAGCATCGCATTCTGCGCCTCGCGTAAAATGCTGTTGGTGGAAATAATGAATATTTTTTTTCCGGATGCAAAGCTTTTTTCCGCGGCCAGCGATTTCAAGTTGCGCGAATCCTCGATTTTAAAAGTATCCGTTTTTATTTCTATCGTTTCGCAATTTTTAAAGGCATTCAGGAATTTAAAAACTTCGGCCAATAACCGTTCCCGCTCGCCCTCCAAGAGATATGCGTGGTGAAAATTATTTTTATCTAAATATTTATCTAGCATCATTTCTTACTCAAAACCGTCTTCTTGTAGACCTCCAGGTGTTCCAAGGCAATGCCGGTACCTTTGACCACGCAGAACAGCGGGTCTTCGGCCAAGGTCGCTTTGACGCCGGTCTTGCGATAAACCAAATCGGTAAAGTTGCGAAGTTGAGACGACCCGCCAGTCATAATAATACCGTGGTCGATGATATCGGAAGCCAGTTCCGGCGGCGTCTCCTGCAAAACATCTTTTATAGCTTTAATAATCTGCTTGAGTTCCGCGTCTATCGCCTTAACCATTTCATTCGTGCCCACCTGCGCGGAGCGCGGCAGACCCTGGATGAAATCACGACCCTTGATGGTCGCTCGTAATTCTTCTTCCAACGGCACGGCGGCGCCGATACGAATTTTGACTTCCTCGGCAGTGCGGTCGCCAATCGCCAAATTGAAAGTTTTCTTGATGTAATCGGCAATCGCCGCGTCAATTTTATTGCCAGCGCATTTTACGGAAGTGGAAGCGACAATACCACCCAAAGAAATCACGGCCACATCCGTCGTACCGCCACCGATGTCCACAATCATATAGCCCTTGGATTCGTAAATTGGAATCCCCGCGCCGATGGCCGCCAAAATCGGCTCCTTGACCACATAGGCGTTTCTCGCTCCAGCACGAATGGCGGCCTCCACTACCGCACGGCGTTCGGTGGAGGTTACGCCGGCCGGCACTGAAATCATAACATCCGGTTTGAAAAATCCGTATTTACCAACGGCCTTGCCAATAAAATAGCGCAACATCGCTTCCGTAACCCGATAATCGGCAATCACGCCGTCTTTCATCGGACAATAAGTGATAATGGACTCCGGCGTCTTGCCTATCATATCTTTTGCTTCAAAACCAATGGCTAAAATTTTGTTGTCTTGCTCGGAAACCGCCACTACCGAGGGCTCGTTCAAAACCACTCCTTTGCCAGGCGCGAAAACCAGGGTGTTGGCCGTGCCTAAATCTATGCCTAGTTTGCGTGAAAATAGTCCCATCAAACTCAATATAACACATTTATGCTAGAATAAAAGCGTGAAAGTTATATCCGTCATACCTCTCAAAAAAGGCGCGCCGGCGGGCCAGCTAACCTATTTTACCAGCCAAAATATCCCCGCCGGACACGTGATCTCGGTTCCCTTTCGGAATAAAAAAATTCTGGCGCTGGTGGTCTCGGCCACCGAGCTGGAGCGGTCAAAGAGCGAAGTCAAAAAACTGAATTTCAATCTGAAAAAAGTGGCGGAAGATAAAGGACCCTCTTTTTTTCTACCGGAATTTTTGGCAACAACAGAAGAAACTGAAAAATATTTCGCGCTGAATAAAAACTCCGCGCTGGCGGCCTTGATTCCGAATGTTCTGATTGAGAATTACGACAAGCTGACAAATCTAACCCCCTCCCCTTTTAGAAGGGCTGGGGAGAGGTTAGGCAATCTCCGCTCCGAAAAATTACTGTTTCAGTATCCACTCGCCGACCGCATATCAATTTATAAAACTATGATTCGTGAGGCCTTCGCGCGGGGCCAGTCAGTTTTTCTGGTCGCGCCAACCGAATCGGATGCCAACCTTTTTGCCGCGCTCCTGGCCAAAGGCATCGAAAAATTCTGCTTCGTTCTGCATAGTGGAATCAGTCCGAAGAAAAATTTAAAGACCGGTCAAAAAATCTTTCTCTCGGAGCATCCAGTGCTTATTTTAGCCACCGCGTCGTTTTTATCTCTTCCAAGAAAAGATATTGGTGTTGTAATTCTGGAACGTGAGAGCTCCAGCGCTTACCGCACCCTTAAGAAACCTTATTTGGATTTGCGCGTTTTCGCCGAACTGTATGCCGCAAAAATCGGCGCCAAGTTAGTTCTGGCGGACGACCTACTGCGATTGGAAACCATTGAGCGACAAGAAAGAGACCAGCTTCATCCGCTGCACCCTCTCGCTTGGCGGATTGAGTTTGAGGGGGATGTTGAAATCGCGGCCCGGACCAAAACTGAAGACAAAAAATTCAAAATATTCGACGACGCCAATTTAAAAGAAATTGAGCAGGCGCTTCAGAAGAAAGAAAATGTGTTTATTTTTTCTCTGCGCAAGGGTCTGGCGACGATGACCGTGTGTAAGGATTGCGGGGACAGCTTAAGTTGCGAGGATTGCGCCTCGCCCCTGGTGCTTTATACTTCCAGCGCCGGCGGGAAGCGGATGTTCGTTTGCAACCGCTGTGAGCGCGATTGGGGCGCCGATATTTTATGTCCCAATTGCGGCGGCTGGAATCTGGTACCGCTCGGCATTGGCACGGATACGGTTTGTGAAGAAGTAAAAAAGAATTTTCCAAAAACGGCGCTTTATAAGTTGGACAAAGAATCGGCCAAAAGTGCTTCAGGCGCGAAAAAAATAATAAAAGAGTTTGAGTCGGAAAAGGGCGCGGTGCTTATCGGCACGGAAATGGTGTTTTTTTATCTGAAAAACCGAGTACCGCTTTCAGTGGTTGCGTCCTTTGATTCGCTTTGGAGCATCCCAAATTATAAAATGGGAGAAAAAATAATCCAGCTGGCTTTGAAAATCGCTTCCGCCACGGAGAGAAAAATTATTATCCAGACGAAAAACCCCGAAGACCCCGCGCTCCAGGCAATAAAATCCGGCAACTTACTTGCTTTCGCGCGCGCGGAACTGGCGGACCGCGCAAAGCTCGGCTATCCGCCCTTCAGCCGATTTATTAAAATCACCCACCGGGGCAACAAAGAAGAAACAGCCAAGGCGAGACAATTTTTGAAAGAATTCTTGGCGGAGTATTCGCCGGAAATTTTTTCCGGTTTCGTGACGCGCCTCCGAGGTAAATATGTAACCCATGCGCTTATTCGGTTGGAGCCCAAGCACTGGTCTCTGCCCGCGCTCACGCTCGGTTCCAAAATTGACGAAACCCTTTCCCAAAAACTCGCCTCCCTCCCGCCGAATTTCGAAATCTCCGTGGACCCGGAAGACCTGCTCTAGTTTGACGTTTGGTCTTGCCTAACGATTAGGCGACAATTACCGTGAACTCCCCTCTTTGCTTATCCGGATTTTTAGTGAAATATTCTAAAATTTCCGTCGGCGTGCTGGTTTGGAATTCTTCATAAATTTTCGTGAGCTCGCGGGCAACACAAACCTTTTTATCCGGACAAAATTTCACCAGCGTTTCCAGGGTTTTTAAAATCCGATGCGGAGATTCATAAAAAACCATCGTGCGTTTGGTATCCCTGATTTCTTTAAATAGGGTCTCTCTGCCCTTCTTGTGCGGCAAAAAGCCGAGGAAAGTAAATTCGTGCGTGGGCAAACCACAGGCCGAAAGCGCGGCAATCAGCGCGGTTGGGCCCGGTACAGGTATCACTTGGACATCCGATGTCCAAGTTTTGATTTTAGAAACCAGTAATGCCCCTGGATCTGAAATCCCTGGGGTACCGGCATCAGATACTAAAGCCAAATCTTTCCCTTCTTTCAATAAATCAAAAATTTTATCAGTTTTAGATAATTTGCTTTGCGCGTGATAACTCATCGTCGGCTTATTGATATTATATTTATTTAAAATCTTTTTTGTTTCGCGCGTATCTTCACACAAAATCAAATCCACGCTTTTTAGCGTTTCAATCGCCCGAAAAGTAATGTCGCCCAGATTGCCGATTGGCGTTGCTACTACAAAAAATTTAGACATATTTTTATACTGAGTTTATCGAACGTATTATTTCCGATACTTCTTCTTTCGCCATTTATCCGCGATTTTGACGCGAGTCAACGATCGTTCCAGTTCCGCTTCAAAATGCTCGAAGTTCACATGCTCTTTGTCTTCCATTAATTGTTTTAATTCCTCCGCGCGGGTTATAGCTTGTGCGATTTTCTCGTCCGAAATTTCAGATACATGCTCGGCAAAGTCCGCCAGCACCGCGACTTCCGTCTGTCCGTCTTCGCCCTGTTTGACTTCCACGAACCCGCCCACGACCGCCATCGGCGCCTCTTCGCCGTTAATATACACCACCACATCACCCGAAGCCAGGCCGGTAATCAGCGGAATGTGATTTGGCAGGACCGTAATTTCGCCCAGCGTTGTCGGCAAACTCACTTGCTCTACCAACTCTTCCAGCACCAAGCGCTCCGGTGTGATTATTTTTAATTTAATTTGCTTCACCATTTTCTAAAGTGCCCCTTTCATGTAAAACTCATTCTCGGACTTGCCATCGTGCCGGCCGTCCAGAATTTCTTTGAAAGAGCGAATGGTCTCTTTGAGCGGCACATATTGCCCCTTACTTCCGGTAAACTGCTCCGCCACGAAAAAAGGTTGGGAAAGAAATTTTTGAATCTTCCGCGCCCGAGCGACCAGTTCTTTGTCCGCTTCGGAAAGTTCTTCCATTCCCAAAATCGCGATAATATCCTGCAGGTCTTTGTAGCGCTGCAGGACTCGCTGAACTTCACGTGCGACTTCATAATGTTCTTTTCCGACGATGTTCGGGTCCAGGATGGTGGATGAAGAATCCAACGGATCCACTGCCGGATAAATTCCGATTTCGGAAAGCGAACGATTCAGCACTACTGTGGAATCCAAGTGCGCAAAAGTTGTAGCCGGCGCCGGGTCGGTCAAGTCGTCGGCCGGCACATACACCGCCTGCACGGAAGTAACCGAACCTTTCTCGGTAGAAGTAATCCGTTCTTGCAAAACACCCATTTCTGTTGCTAGAGTCGGCTGATAACCCACAGCTGAAGGAATCCGGCCCAAGAGCGCCGAAACTTCCGAGCCCGCCTGGGTAAAACGGAAAATATTGTCTATAAAAAGAAGTACATCCTTACCCTCGGCATCACGGAAATGTTCCGCCATCGTTAGACCGGAAAGTGCGACTCGCAGACGCGCGCCCGGCGGTTCATTCATTTGTCCGAAAACCATCGCAACTTTATCAATAACGCCGGATTGTTTCATTTCATGATATAAATCATTGCCTTCGCGAGTACGTTCACCCACGCCGGCAAAGACGGAATAACCGCCATGCTTTGAAGCAATGTTGTGAATAAGTTCCTGAATGACCACCGTTTTACCTACCCCGGCGCCGCCGAAAAGCCCTACCTTGCCGCCTTTGAGTACCGGACAAATAAGGTCGATGACCTTGATGCCGGTCTCTAAAATTTCCACTTTAGTGGATTGAGCGGTGAAAGCCGGTGCCGGCCGATGAATCGGCAACCTCTTATCACTTACAACCTTTTTCTCATCGTCAATAACATCTCCTAAAACATTGAAAATACGCCCCAGGGTCGCGGCGCCAACCGGCACGGAAATCGGCGCACCAGTGTTTATAACTTTCATTCCTCGTGAAAGTCCATCGGTGGTATCCATCGCCACCGCGCGGACCATACCACCGCCTAGATGCTGTTCGGTCTCCAGAACGAGTTTCTTATCGCCCTTTGCCACTTCCAGCGCTGTGTAAATATCCGGCAGATCGCCTCTGCCAGAGGCGGATCCGCCTTGGGCGGAGAAATCCACATCCACCACCGGCCCGATAATTCTTGTAATTGTTCCTGTTTGCATAATTTTATAATTCTAACTGCTAATTTTTTATTTAAAATAATTAACTGATTGATACCATACCGGCGCTAATTTCCGAAATTTCTTTGGTAATGTTCGCCTGCCGGGCCTTGTTAAACACCAGAGTCAGGTCATCAATCATTTCTCCGGATGCTTCTGAGGCGTTCTGCATCGCCACCATCCGCGCCGACTGTTCTGAAGCGTTGGACTCCAGGAGCATCTGATAAATTTGCATCCGAGTGATTTTTTCCGCCAAGGAACTAATCAACGCTTGAAAATCGCCTTCAAAAAGATAATCAATCCTTTGATTTTTTTCCAAAATGATTTTTTCACCACGGCCTTCGCCGCCCAAATCTTCCAAAAATTCCGCCAGTGCTTCCTTTTTAATCGGCAACAATTGTTTAATATTCGGTTTTTGTGTAAGTGGTGAAAGAAAATCCGTATAAGCCACCAAAATTTTGTCATACCGTTGTTCGCCATACGAATCCATCGCCAGTTTCGCCAATGGCAAAACTGAGGCCAGGGTGATATTGTCCGGGAAATCGGTAAAGCTGGCAAGAATGTCCCGGCCAAGACGACGCATTGCCGCATCCCCTTTTCTACCGATAGTAATGAAGTCAAAAACGACATCCAGCCGGTCCAGCTTCAAGAGCGCTACTACCTTTTTAATGACTTGGGCGTTGTAAGCCCCGCACAGACCGCGATTGGAAGTTATCAAAAAAATCAGGACTCTTGTCGCGCCGTTCGGCTTTTCCCGCTCGGCGAAAAGCGGATGCCGGGACTCCGGCAGATTAGCGACAACCGAAGTTAAAATTTCCCAAGAATAGCCAGCGTAGAGGCGCGAAGCCAACGCGGATGAAACCGCGCGCTTCATTTTACTTGCGGCCACCAATTCCATCGCCTTAGTGATTTTCTTGGTGTTTTTAATGCTTCTGATTCGCCTTTTGATTTCTTTCGTGCCTGCCATAATTATTGTTTTTTATTTTTTTTGCCGGAGACGAATCCGCCTTGGGCGGAAAATTCCTCTATTGCTTTTTTAAGTTCCACTTCGCCCTTCTCCGTCCACATTTGTTTTTCTGCCACTTCTTTGTAAAAAATTTTCGCGTTCCGCTCCAGATAATTCAACAAACCCTCTTCAAAAACCTTTATTTTTTCCACCGGCACATCGTCCATCCAGCCCTGAGTTAATGCATAAAGCACCGCCACCTGGCGTTCCATTTTTACCGGCGCATATTGCGGCTGTTTCAAAACCTCTACTGCTCGCTTGCCGCGTTCCAGTAAACGCTTGGTATTTTCATCCAAATCGGAACCAAATTGCGCGAAGGCCTCCAGTTCGCGATATTGTGCCAGATCCAATTTGAGCGTGCCGGCAACTTTTTTCATTGCCTTGATCTGCGCGGTCGCACCGACGCGGGAAACGGACAGGCCAACATTCACCGCCGGACGGATGCCCTTATAAAAAAGATCGGTCTCCAAAAAAATTTGCCCGTCGGTAATGGAAATAACATTGGTTGGAATGTAGGCGGTTACATCGCCCGCCTGGGTCTCAATAATCGGCAAAGCAGTAATAGAGCCACCACCGTATTTTTCGTTTCGACGGCAAGCGCGTTCCAATAAACGGGAATGTAGATAAAAAACATCGCCTGGAAACGCTTCTCGGCCCGGCGGACGGCGTAGCAGAAGCGAAATTTCCCGGTAAGCCACCGCGTGCTTCGACAAATCATCGTAAATAATCAGCACGTCTTTACCTTGGTCCATAAAATATTCCGCTATAGCCACTCCGGTATAGGGCGCAAGATAAAGCAATGACGCGCTTTCAGAGGCGCCGGCAGAAACGATTACGGTGTAATCCATCGCCCCGCCTTCCGCCAAACGTTTTTCTATTTTCCGAAGCTTGGAATCTTTTTGTCCAATGGCAACATAGATACAAATCAGGTTCTGACCCTTTTGGTTTAAAATAGTGTCCACCGCCAAAGCGGTTTTACCGGTCTGGCGATCGCCAATAATCAACTCACGTTGTCCGCGGCCGATGGGGATAATAGCGTCAATTACTTTGACGCCGGTGGCCACCGGTTTGTCTACTGACTGGCGGGTCACCACGCCGGGCGCAACTCTTTCTATCGGATAGGTTTTGCTTGTTTTTATCGTACCCCGACCATCCACTGGTGCACCGATGGCGTTAACCACCCGACCTAAAATGTCATCACCGACTGAAACTTCCAAAATTTTGCCGGTGGCTTTGACTTCATCGCCTTCTTGAATTTTTGAAAAATCTCCGAAAATAATAACTCCGACCGCATCTTCTTCCAGGTTAAGTGCTACTCCGAGCAGGCCATTTGAAAAAGCTACCATCTCCGAAACCCGGATGTCGGAGAGACCGGAAATTTTAGCAATACCGTCGAAAATTTCCAGCACTTTGCCAACTTTCTCCACCTTGATTTCAGCGGAAAAATTTTCAATCTCCTTTTTTAAATTTTCTACTATTTGGTTGCTCATGGTTTCGATTCTACTCACCATGACCCTGAGGAATCCTCGAATGGGTCATTAATTTCGAGTCAAATGGGCTTGTAATTGTCCGATTCTGTTTCTTAAGCAAAGGTCCAGAATTTCATCCTGCACTGCTATTTTATACCCGCCCAACAGTTCAACATCCAGATTTTCTTCAAGGGTTGCGGTTTTGCCTCCAAAACGTCGAGCTAAAAAATGCGCCAGTTTTTCTTTGGTTCTTGCACTTAATTTTTGAACGCTCCAAACTTTAGCCGCCACCCCCCCCCTGTCTTTATCGATAATTTGGTTTAAACGTGCCAAAATCTTCGGTGCCTGGGTTAATAATTTTTTCTTCGCCAAAAATCTTACTATGTCTCGCAGGAGCATAGACCGCCCCGCGGGGGTTTTGTCTTTGACGGCTAGGTAGATGGCCCACGCCAGATTATCATTGGAAATTTTACTCATAAATCATTCAGGTCTTTTTTTTCTTTCAATATTTTCTCCACTGCCAGTAAAGCCAGGGATACGATTTCTTGCTTCGCTTCGCCCACCATTTTGATTTTCTCGGTTTCTAGGGTCTTGCGTCCAGCCGCAATGGTTTTTTCCACCTCGTGTTTCGCTTCGTCTAGCATCATTTGCTTTTGTTTTTCTGATTCCTGTTTGCCTGTTTCGAATATTTTCTCCGCTTCAACTCGAGCTTTTTGGAGTGCCGTTTCGTATTCCGCACGCGTTTTCTCCAACAGGGCGGCATTGGTTTTTGCGTCGTCCAGTCCCCGGACTATTTTCTCGCTTCGCTCCGCCATCAACCTAGCCAGGGGTTTGAGCGCGAAAACATACAACACTGCAAAGACGATGCTGAAATTTACCGCCTGTGCAACGATAATTTTCCAATCCAAATGAAAAGTTGAAACAATTGATTCCATTGTCGACTAAATTGAAAACGCGATAACCAGCGCGTAAATTGCGATGGCTTCAGCAAAGGCGCAGGCCAGTAGCATCGGCACTAAAATCTTGCCAGCAGCTTCCGGATTACGGCCGATGGATTCCATGGCCTTGGAGCCAATCATGCCGATAGCAATCGCCGGCGCGATGGCGCCGATGGCCATAACTAAAGCTTTACCCCAGAATTCTAAATTCTCCATAAAAACTTTTTTAATTGGTTAATAATTTTATCCGCCCTTTGCGGAAATTTCGACTAATTGATAATAATTTTAATGCGCCGCTTGCAATTGGCCGTGCCCCTCTTCGTGTTGCCTGCCTGCCGGCGAGGCAGGCTCGTGGTCACTAGCGGCTATCGTGAAGTAAACCACAGTCAGAATTGAAAAAATCAGCGCCTGAATGATTCCCACTAATAACTCCAGAAACATAAACGGGATAGGCACTATATATGCCACCAGGGCCGCCATGGACACCAAGAGAACTTCTCCGGCAAAAACATTACCGAAAAGACGGAAAGAGAGAGATGCCACTTTGGCAAATTCCCCAACTATCTCAATCAGGCCGACAAAGAACGTAATGGGCGCCACCAAAACGACCGTGGGCTCGTGACGAATTTTTTTAAATACCCCCCCGAGCGCTTTAAGATTAACATATTTGTTAAAAGTTTTCCAGATGCCCACGGAAAACATGCCGAAGACATTTGCTCCCAAAACCGCCATAACTGCCAAAGCTAAAGTTGTGTTGATATCTGCCGTACCGCCGCGCAAAAATGGGATAAAGGAAAGCCCATGTTCTCCTTCTTCCACAATACCGAAACCTCCAAGCGGCATGATGCCCAGCCAATTATTGACTAAAATAAGAAAGAAGACTGAAATGGCAAATGGAAAAATTTTTAAGGAAAGAAAACGATCATTGGTCACTTGGTCGCACAAAGACAGCGCGCCCTCCACCGCCAGTTCAAAGACGCTCTGAAGTTTATCTGGAATTTCTTTTAATTTGGCGCGTAGCGCCAATGCCAGAATCACGATAATCGCAACCGCGAACCAGCTGGTCAAAAGCGCATTGGTAATCGTAAAATTTTCATTATGAAAAATAGGTTCAGCAAATAAAGTTATTTCTTGAGATATTTCTTCCCCGCCTGCATCAGCTATGCTGGAAGCATTGCGGGCAGGCATAAATTCATTTTTTACATTACTCGTTTCCATTTCTTTCTATTTTTTGCAATTTTTTCATATAATTTCTAACAACTTTAAAAATTCCATAACCGGTAATTAAAAATCCCAGTCCGGCTAGAACAAAAAACATAACCGGTTCCGTGCCGAAGCGCTGGTCTAAAAATTTTCCCAAAACCAGCGCTCCGACGATCGGCACTATAATCCAGCTGGAGACCTCGCTCATGAGCTTGACCCCCGCGCTCCACCAGGGACCTTGGGTTAAATTTTTCTTGTATTCTTCCATATGGAACTGTCGCAAAAATAAAGCCGTTTTGGCTTTAAAGTATTATAAATTAAAGCTAGAAAGTATGCAAACTCTCAATAAATTTCTATAATTTACCCTCGTTAACAAGTTCAATGGCTGATTTGCCGGTTTGAGTTTTGAAAATAACTTCATACTGATCTAGGAGAGCATCCTTTATTCTCTCCACATGCTTGGGCACAGTATTCTCTGGCAGTTTATCAATTTCAAAATATTCAATTCTATCCGCCTCGTCATTTAAAGTTATTTTTCCGCCGATAACTTTACACAAAAAAGTAAAAGCCATGCCGTTTTTATTTTTTTTATTATAGACGCCCAGTAGTCTAGAAATTTCAACTTTCAAACCAGTTTCTTCTTTTACTTCTCTTTTAACTGCATTCGTAGGAGATTCAAAATCCTCTAATCCTCCACCCGGCAAATTCCACAAATCATAATCTCGTCTATGTACAAGTAAAATTCGTTTCTGTTCATTGAAAATTATTCCAAACGCTCCGATTATAAATTGTGTCTTCGTTTTCATAATTTTATTTTGGCATATACGTACTTTAAGGGAAAACTATTCTGGTATTCTTGAGAATACCAGAATGTTAGAATTTTCGGATAAAGTCGCAGAACATTTTGCCATATCGATTACTTACACATATAATCTTACTCCAATCCATTTCCAAATTCAAATAATACACAATATACTTTGTGTTATAATGGGTGTATGAAAAATGAAGAAATGTCAAAATTCAATATTACTGGAGAAGCAAAGATTCCAGATAGCGATGCTATGGGCTGGATTAATACTCTTACAGAAGCCGGGTTTTCTGAAAAAGAGATTGATTTAATGATGTCTCAACTAAATAAAACATATCGGGCGCAGAAAGGAGAGGCCTTTATTGAAGATGAGTTAAAAAAAATTGAAGCGGTGGTTCAGAGAAGTGGTAAATCTTTAACTAAGGAACAAAAAGAATATTTCCGCAAAACCATAATGGACAGGGGTTAATTAAATCTAAATGAAAGCCGATTTTGATGTAATCAGCGATTGCGCGGACATATTATTTTTGTTATAGTTTTTTGGATTGATAAGGGTTCAGTTCGGCCAGAGGACGGATAAAGTCCGAACGTTGTCCTGAATCGGAATATAATTAATATGAGCGTGTAGTTCAGTGGTAGAACGCTGTCCTGATAAGACAGAGGCCGATGGTTCGATCCCATCCACGCTCACCAAGCAAACAAAAAACGCCCGCAGGGGCGTTTTTTGTTTATCGTTGGCTTAAGAGTTTAGTATTCTCTGCGTCCACCGCCGTATCCGCCGTTGCCGCCGGAACGAGGGGGTCGGGCTTCCATCGGGCGAGCTTCGTTGACCGTCAGCTTGCGCCCTCCGAAATCCTGGTCATTGAACATAGAGATTGCTTTTTGAGCATCGGCGTCATTCGCCATTTCTACGAATCCAAAACCTTTTGAACGACCGGACATTTTGTCCATGATAATCACAGCGGAGACAACTTCTCCGGCTTGTGCGAAGTGCTCGCGAAGAGCATCTTCCGTAGTGCTGTAAGGGAGACCCCCTACATATAGCTTTGTAGCCATACTTTACTTTTCTCCCATTTTTGAAAAAAAACGGGCAAAAACTAATTATAATGCATACCCGACCTGGGTAAGCGTAGAAACTGGCCGTTCAATTGATTCGTTTAGTGCACTAAACACATCACTACTCAAATAGACAAACAAGAAACTACGGGCACAAGTATACCACATTTAGAAATGTAAAGCAATTTATTCTTCTTCGTCGTCGCCGACGGCGCCGGATTCCAGGTCGGCGATGATGTCCCCCAAATCCCCTTCCATTATTTTCGGCAAATTATGCCAAGATTTTTTGATGCGGTGGTCGGTGATGCGGTCCTGCGGAAAATTATAGGTGCGAATTTTTTCGGAGCGGTCGCCAGTGCCGATTTGGCCCTTGCGAATGTCCGCATGCTTCGCGGCTTCTTTTTCCTCTTCAAGTTGTTGAAGTTTGTTGGTCAGAATCATCATCGCCTTCTCGCGGTTTGCCAACTGGCTCCGTTCGTTGGTGGAACGCACATCTAAACCCGTTGGCTTGTGAATAACACGCACGGCGGTTTCAACTTTATTTACATTCTGTCCCCCCTTGCCGCCGGAACGGGAATATTCTAGTTCAATATCTGCCGGATTGATTTCAAAACTAACTTTCCGGCGAATCGGCAGAACTGCCACCGACGCGGTGGAGGTATGCACTCGACCGTTCTTCTCGGTAGCCGGCACGCGCTGAACCCGATGCACACCGGTTTCGTGGCGCATTTTTTTATAAACGTTCTGACCTTTTATTTCAAAACTCGCCTCTTTGTAGCCGCCAAGTTCGTTCTTGGATTCATAATTGGTTTTCCAGAGCCAGGCCTGCGCTTCCGCAAATTTCTCATACATATGCGCTAGCTCCCAAGCAAAAAGCGACGCTTCATTGCCGCCGGCGCCAGCCCGGACCTCCAGCACAATTTCGTTTGGAAATTCTTCAGCTTTCGCGCTTTTTTGACTTTTTTTCCACTCTTGCCAATCCATTTATTTCTTAGCTTTTGCTTTGGTGGTGGCGGAAGCTCGCTTTTTGAAACGTTCTACACGGCCGGCGGTATCCATTATTTTTTCGTTGCCGGTGTAGAAAGGATGGCACTGGCTACAAATTTCCACGTGAATTTCGGGAACAGTTGAGCCGACCAAAAAAACCGCCCCGCAAGCACAGGTGGCTTTTGTTTGTAAATTATATTTTGGATGAATGTCTTTTTTCATAGTTCGACTTCGCTCACTATGACCTTGAGTTATTCGAATGGGTCATTGCGCAAACGATACTAACATGCTTTTTTAACTAAAGCAAATCAATATCGGCTTGGATTTTTGCCTTTAACCCCATCACGTTGCGACCATAAGTGCAAGTCGAGCCGCCGGTGCCGTAATATTTACAGGCCGCTCGCAATTGCGTGCTGGCACTGTTGCCGACCGCGCCCAAATCCGTCAGATACATGGCCGAAGCGAAAAACGCGTCCCGCGGCGCCCAAGGATCTGCTTCGTACCCCAGCGCCACTTTCAGCCGCCCCTCAAAAAGCTTCCAGGTCGTGGGTATAAATTGCGCCGGCCCCATTGCCCCGCCATAGCCCGCTACGCCGGCAATTGGACAAGAGACCGGCGTTTCGTTCCAAATTCTGCCCAATCTGGAAGTTATGTTGAGAAAATCTTCCACATCGCCCTTGCGTCCCGGCAGGCCCATCGGTTTCATTACATTAGCAAAGGGCGTACCGGTATTTTTGCCGACACCCGCGCCGGTTTTCTGGTTGGTTAGGTAGCACTGACCAACGTTCGCGCCTAAGTTGCTTTCTTGGGTGAGCACCGCCAAAAGAAAAGCTGGATCAATGCCGAATCTCTTCTGTGTTTCATTCGCGTAGGTTAGCGCGGTGCCAAAATCAATTTTAGTGCTGATGCCAGCCAAAGGAAAAAGTGCCGCGCGAATCTTGTCGGCCCGAGCTTTTTTCTCCGCTGCCAGTTGTTGGTAAGCGGCTTCGGTCTGCTGAGAAATGGTAAGAAGTTGTTTCTTTTCCGCTTCACTCACGGCTACTTTTTTCTGGGCGCTTTCCAATTCGGCTTTTGCGTCTGTTTCTGCATCATGCTTTTTTTCCAAATCCTGTTTGACTGCTTCGGTCTTCGTTTTAATGCCACGAATCTCATCCACCGATTCTTTGACCGCCTGCTTAATGGCGGCATAGGATTCCAGGTCGCTATAAAAAGTAGAGACGCTTTCGTCGGAAAGTAATAAATGGATAATAGTGCCATCGTCAAACTCATTGGTGTTTCGGAGAAGTTGCGCCAAGGACTCATGTTCCCGCGTAATTTTCGCCGACAATGATCGGATCTCGGTGTTTTTTTCCTCAATGTCCACTTGCAATTGAGAAATCACCAGCGCCCGCGCTTTGATTTTTGTTTTCAGGGCGTTGATTTGGCTTTGGAGATATTCCACGTCACCCTTGAGAGTGCCGGTCTTTTTTTGCTGTTCTTTCTGTTTTGCCAACAAGTCAGCCAGTTGAGCCTCTATTTGCGCGAGTTCATCCCGGCAATAATTCTTATCCGTTTTACTGGAAGAACTGGTTAAAGTTAAGCAATCAAGCGCGGCCTGGGTCAATTCCCCGGACACACTCAGTCCAGTGAGAAAAAATATCACTGATAAAACAAAAACCACGGTTCTTTGTCCCATGGTTTATATTATAACATATATTATTTTTTCTCTTCGGTTTTTTCTTCTTTCGGCGCCGGTTCAGTTTCACTTTCTCCACCCTCCTCTTCTTGTTTGCCTTTCTTTTCCACTTCAATTGCCGACAAATCCACTGGTTCTGGCACTTCTTCTTTCTCTTCCACTTGCGCCACGATGGATGCAATCACGTCCGTCGGATGGTTCAGAACCGTCACACCCGTTGGTAGTTTTATATCGGAAACAAAAATCTGATCGTTCAGAACCGCCAATTTGGATAAATCCGCCGGCAAATCGTGCGGCAGGTCAGCTGGTAGGGCCTCAACCTCCAATTCATACAGCACTTTCACCAAATTGCCCAAACCATTTTTAACTGCCTCGGAAACGCCCTGAAAGACCAGCGGCACTTTAACCTGGATTTTCTTGGTCATATCAATCGCCAAGAAATCTACATGTATCGGCTCTTCGGTTACCGGATCCACTTGCACCTCGTGAATCAGGGTGTCGATTTCCCCTTTGGGCGTCCGAACTTTAACCGCGGAAGATTCCCCCGCCGCGCGCCAGATTTTTTTAAAATCACTCACGGCTACGGAAATTGAAGTAGTGGTCTGGCCTGCGCCGTAAAAAACAGCCGGGATTCCCCCAGATTTTCGTAGCACCCCTAATTTAATATCTTTATCTCTTTCTTTCGCTTTGATAACAAACATAAAGATAGTATATATAAAAAAGATAAAAAAGCAATTTTTGTTTATACTTGATGTTTTGCCAAATGCTCCCGAGCAACATGTTCGGCAATATATTTTTTAGTGCCGCCTCCGGCCGGCACAGCAATTTTTTTGCCGGGATTGAAAATATTTTGCGAGTCAAAAATTCTTTTCATTTGCGTGAAAATTTCCATCATTTGCTCTCCATACATTTTAGGGAGATATGGCGTTCGCATCAAACCGTCGTTGTGCTCGGCGGTGATGGAACCGTGGTAGCGGAGCACTAAATCAAAAACTTTTTCGGAAACCTCCAGAATGATTTTGGCCGTATTTGGATGCCGAAAATCCATCAACGGAATGACGTGAAAGTTGCCGTCGCCGGCGTGTCCGGCCAGCGTATAAACCAGTTTGTCTTTGTATGGGTTCAGCAGGGCGTTCAATTCCGGTAGAAATTTCGGCAAAAATTCCGGGCGCACAATGATGTCATCGATGAATGGCGCAGTGCGCTTGCCCTTGATGTGCTTACGTAAAAGGGCAAAACTTTCTCGCCGGATATCCCAATACTTGCTGGCTTCTGTTTCGTTCGCGGTGATATGAATTTTCAATTGGAATTTTCCCATCAGCCGCTCCAATTGCCGGCATTTTTTGGTCAAGATTTTTTCATCGTCACCAGCAAACTCCGCCAGGATGGCCAGCTTTGGAAAACCGCCGTGGAGCAACATCTTGAATTCCGGTAGAAAACTCCAGAGAAATCGAACCATGCCCGCTAATCCTTTATTTTTTAAAAAATCCGGAAAGAATCGCACCGCTAGTTTCATTGTTTTGTCGTCGTAGGTCTCCAGGGATTCGGGGTCCAGCGTCAAAATCTCATCCACCACCCGCCCAAGCGGCGCAAGGTCATTCATAAAAACTACCGCCAGCCGGGAGTGTTTGTTTTCCGGGATAAGCTTCAGATTGATTTCTGTCGCGATGCCCAGGGTCCCCTGCGAACCGACCAGAAGCTTGTTCAAATCAAAGACATATCCTTCGGTTCCGCTCGGGGTCTTCGGTCTCCGTCCTTCGACATTCCAAAGATAATAGCCGGCTGAATTTTTGCTAACCTGGGGCTTGGCTTGTTTGATTTCCTCTTCATTTTCTTTTATTAAAGTGAAAATATTTTTATAAAGATTGCCTTCAAAATCCCCTTGCGCCATTTTTCTATCAAGTTCATCGCGAGAAAGGGGTTTAACTGTGTATTCATTGCCGTCGGCGAAAACTACCTTAGAGGCCAGCACATAATTTTCCGTCTGGCCGTATTTCAACGTTCGTTCGCCGGCGGAATTGTTGCCGAACATTCCACCAATGGCATTCAAGCTCTTGGAAGCGGTGTAGCACGGCAAAATTAGGCCTTTAGCCAAAGTAATTTTTTCAAAATCGCGGTAAAACATCCCGGGCTGAACCGCAATTTCCCAATTGGATTTATTTTGCAGAGGCAACGGTCCCCCAATCAATTTATTCATATGACGGGTAAAATCCAAAATGATGGATTCTCCGACCGCACCACCGGACATATCCGTGCCGGCGCAACGCGCGGTAATAGCCAGCTCGGGATGTTTATTTTTATTTTGATTTACCCACTTAACTAAATTCTGCACATCTTTAGAATCGCGCGGAAAAAGCACCAGTTTTGGTCTCACTTCAAAAATACTCGCGTCGTGTGAATATTGCGTGAGTGTCGCCTCGTCATCCTCCGCATCCCCTCTGAAGAATTTTTTTATTTCCTCTTTCATATTGTTTCATTCCAACATTCTAACGAACTTTAGAATGATAATACCGCGGTTGGTCAATTTATGACGAATTGATTTACTGTCGCTTCTTTTCATTACCAGACCCGCGATTGCCATTTTGTTAACGTGAGCAGAAATGTTTTTCATTTCTGATTTTAATCTGTCCGCTATCTCTTGCACAGATAATTCGGGTTCTCTTTGCAGTAGTTCTAAAATTTGTAACCTTCTGTGGTTGGCTACACCCTTGATAATTCTCTCTAACTTTCTATATTCTAATTTATTCTTCATATTTTTCATTCCAACATTCTAACGAACATTGGAATCACTATTGGATGTCGTTAAAAAGTTTGAGTCGGGCTTCGACGACTGCTTGCACAGCTTCGACTGTCGGTGGCATGTATTTATAAGGAGTTATCTCGTCCGGTTGGTCGGCCAGTGATTTGCGCAGGGCGTTGGTAAAGGCAATCCGAATTTCGGTGTTGATGTGAACGGTGCTGATGCCGGATTTTATGCAGGCAATAAAATCTTCATTCATGGAGCCGGAACCGCCGTGCAACACTAGTGGTATGCCGCAGGCTTCGCGAATAGCTTTGACTCGTTCTGGATGCAACCGCGGATTGCCAGTTTTTACCATACCGTGCACATTACCGACGGAGGGCGCGAGCATATCTATACCTGTGGCTTCAACGAATTTTTTCGCGTCTTCCGGCTTTGTCATAGTTTCCTCGGACACACCATCGGGAATTTTATCTAAAACTACCGAGGAGGTGCCAATAAATCCGAGCTCCGCTTCCACTAAAATATCTCTATTTTCTTTTTTGGAAACTTCCCGCACATAATCCACGCATTTTTTCGTCAAAGCGATATTTTCTTCTAACGGCAATTTTACTGCATCAAGAATAACGGCATCAAAACCGGCATCAATCGCTTTTTTTACTCTCTCAAAACTAAAATGATGATCGGCGTTTAAAAATATCGGGTAATTGTCGCGTTCTCTTAGTGCGCGAATTAGCGCCACGGCTTCATGCGCTCCCACGAAATCTCCTTCGCCTTCGGAGAGGCCAATCACGATAGGCACCCCGACATTTTTCGCGGCATTATATATCGCATGCAGGGCTTCCAAGTTTGAGATATTGAAATGCCCGATGGCCACGCCCTTCTCATCCGCTTCCTTTACACACTCTCGTAGTGTTTTCATTTATCTTTTGAATTTAAAATTGATAATATTGAACTTTTAGCAATTTGGGGATTGACTGAACCCTTGCTTTCTTTTATCACTTGCCCCACCAAAGACATTATCGCATTTTCTTTTCCGTTTTTATAATCGCTGACTGCTTTCTGGTTAGCGCGAATTACTTTTTTCGCGATAATTTTTATTGCGCCTTCATCGCTAGTCTGAAGCAATTTTTTTTCTTCGGCAATTTTTTGTGGCGATTCGTCTTCAACTACCATCATTGCTAGAATATCTTTTGCGGCCCGAGAAGAAATCTTACTTTCGGTCGCCAAATTTATAAGTTCTGCAAAATTTCCCACACTTGGTGGCCTTGCCTCCAAGTTGGTTTTCTTAAGTCCTAGGTAGTCGGAAGTAATGTAGTTAGACGCGATTTTTATTTTTTCTCTATTACCTAAAATTTTTGCTATATCTTCAAACCATGCGCCCAAGGCTATATCGTTCACATAACTTTCTATGTCTTCGTCTTTAATTCCGAAATCTTTTTTATACCTCATGCGTTTTGCTTCTGGCAACTCCGGCAATTCTTTTTTCATTTTCTCTAGATCGAAAGCTTCGCGGGGCTTCATTTTCGGTAAATCCGGGTCCGGAAAATAGCGATAATCGTGGCTGGATTCTTTTTTTCTTTGGGAAAAGGTCGCCTGCTTGGTTTCATCCCAGCCCCGCGTCTCTTGCACGATGTCTTTCTCTTTGCCCGCAGTAAAAAGTTTCTCCATCCTATCTATTTCATATTTTATGGCGCGCTCCACGCTTCGGAAAGAATTTAAATTTTTCACTTCCACTTTTGTGCCGAAAACTTTCGGGTCCTTGGTGGTGGAAATATTCGCTTCCACTCGCATCTCCCCTTTTTCCATATTGGCTTCGGACACGTCCAGATACCAGAGGATGAGCTGGAACTCTTTGGCAAACCTGGTGGCTTTTTTAGCCGCTTCCTCCACGCTTTCAAAAGTATGCGGTTCGGTCACGAGTTCCATTAAGGGCACGCCCGCGCGATTGAAGTCAACAAGCGAATATCCTTCCGCTAGGTCCCCGCCTGCCGGACGAGCAGGTTGCCTAGCGGAAGAGTGTTTATTGGTGCCAGTATCTTCTTCCAAATGAATCCGGGTCACATCCATATCCGCCAGATGCCCACCGGAAACTATCGGAAATTTATATTGCGAAATCTGATAACCTTTTGGAATATCGGGGTAAAAATAATTCTTGCGGTCAAACTCGGTGAAGTCAGCAATCTCCCCGCCTAATGCCAGCCCGACTTTAATAACATTCTCTATCGCCTTTTTATTCGGCACCGGCAGGGCACCGGGATGCGCCAAGCACACCGGACAAATGTTGACATTCGGTTTCTTCTCGTCCGGATTATTCTTGCAGGCGCAAAACATTTTTGTTTGCGTTTTTAATTCCGCATGTATTTCTAACCCGATTGTGTAAAAATATTTGGTCATACCGGCTTTTGACTACTCTCTTTTATTATTTTACCATCATCCAGCAGAATTACACGTTCGGCGTGCTGGCTATATTCTTCTTCGTGGGTGACCATGATAATAGTCTGCCCGCCTTTGTGGAGTTCATCAAAGATTTGCATAATAACGCGAGAAGATTCGTTGTCCAAGTTCGCGGTCGGTTCGTCCGCGAAAAGTATTTTCGGCTCGTGAGCAATGGCGCGCGCGATGGAAACTCTTTGCTGTTCTCCGCCGGAGAGATTGCTCGGGAGGTGATCGTAAAGGTTTTCTGCCAATCCAATTTTGGCTAGGGCGCTGGCGGCTTTTGCGTAAGCTTCTCGCTTTGAGAGATTTTGCATCAGCAGCGGAATGGCGACGTTCTCAAGTGCGTTCATGTCGGGTAAAAGCGCGTAATCTTGGAAAACATACCCGAGTTCCGAAAGCCGAAAAGAAGTTTTCTCGTCCAGGGACATATTGTGCGTGTCTATGTCGTTGAGAAAAATTTCACCCGAAGTCGGTTCATCCAACAAGCTCATTTGGTAGAGAAAAGTACTTTTACCCGCGCCGGAGCGCCCCATCACCGCGATAAACTCGCCGTTCTTCGCGGTAAAATCTATGCCCTTGAGAACTTCGGTGGTTTTTTCTCCGTCCTTGAATGATTTTTTTAAATTTCTGACTTGAATCATAATTTTCGTATAATTAATTTCTGCCTAAAATTGAATCCAGGGTATTTTTTCTAACAACCATGCGGGCTGGAATAAATCCAGCGATAATTGTGGTGAGCATTAAAAGTCCAACCCGAAACATTGTACCGACAATTGGAGCAGCGAGTATTCCATCACTAAAGGGAAAATCAATCGGATGCGCCGCTATCCAAGGTTGCAGAAAAACATAAAGCACAATAATGCCAATGACTGAACCCCATAAGGCATAAAAGAATGATTGTAAAATATATGAAATCTCAATTGCCCTTTCGTTGATTCCAATTCCTTTAAGAATTCCGATAAATTTCCTGCGCGTAATCGCGTTGATGAAAATCACGATAAAAATAGTAATGGAAGCAACCACCAAACCGATTGAAGACAGCATATTCCCAAGCAGGGCGAAGGTGTCAACCATATCTTTGATAAATTTCGGTTGCGCATCGGCATAGGTCTGGACTTTCGCCACTCGGTCAACCCCATTTTGTTTTAAAATATCGCGAACAATCGCCGGATCGGCATCCGGTTTTAATTTAATTGATATTTCATCCACATTGTAATCATTTCGCCCGATAATGCTGCGCAATTGGGAATCCACCATAAAAACCCGCATGCTGACTTCATCAACCTTTGCTTTAATGATTCCTTTGATGGTAACCTCCCGCTCCACTCCATTTACTTTAATGCGAATTTTTGCCCCGGGTTCAACATCGCGAAGAGTTGCAAATCCCGGCGAATCAATCGGCAAATATTTCTGAGTTAGGTAAGCCCCAAGCAGAACTTGATCGTAATCCGAAGCCGTTAAATACTCTCCTTCAACTATAAATTTTGAAAGATTGGTTACTTTATCTTCAGCCACCGGATCAATTCCGGTTATGGAAGCCGCGGCTGTATTCGGTTTTTCTTTTTCACTGATGCGCGTTTTATAATTTGCTTCCAGAGTTCCCCCTTCTAAATAACGCGCCGTCATTGATTCAATTTGTGGAAGTGATTTTACGATACTGATAATCTCCGGACTGTTTTCAATATAAGTTTTATTGCTTAAAGTTGAAATAATCACATCGCTGGTGTAATGGGTGCGCACCGCGTCAATCGCACCCTGAATCAATCCGACGAGAATCCCACTCACCACCACCAAATTAAGAAAAGTAAAAAACATTACAGAAATTATAAGAGTCGTAGTCCAGGGACTTGATCTTCTTATTTGCCGCTTCGCCAGAAAAAATCCAATACGAATATTTAATAAAGAAAACATAATTATTGTCCCGCCGATTAATCGGACGGATTAAGCACTACTTCCTCGCCCGCCTCCAGTCCGGCAACTATTTCAACTTGGCCTAATGAAGAAATATCTCCCAGTCGCACTTCGCGATCGAAAATTCCATCTCTGCTTTTCACCTGCACGAATTTTTTGCCGTCTTGTTCAAAAACAACTCCGCCCGGAACGACAATCGTGTTTGCCTTATTAAAAATTAATATTGAAACATTGGCCGTCATTCCTGATTTGATTCTAATATCTTCTTCTTGAAATTGTAGTTTGATTTTATAAGTTGAAATACCATCCTTAATCGTTTCGGCCGGATCAATGGAAATTACCCGGGCTTTGAATAAAACATTTTCTCCGTAGGCGTCCAGGGTTACTTCGGCTTCATCACTCAATTTTATCAGGGCAATATTCACTTCCGGCACATAACTTTCAATTTGGAAAATGTCCGCGCTCATTACCGTAACCACCGCTTCGTTGGTCGCCACCGTTTCGCCAACTTCTTTTTCTATATTGGTAATAATCCCGTTGAACGGCGCGTAAATGGTGCTTTTTCTTATCTCGGCGCGGATTTTATCTATGGCCG